>OHHH01000385.1_pt1 | contig 17563 bp, 16 predicted proteins | sample 1567951 | NCBI WGS metagenome assembly OHHH01 (sample SAMEA3879550, study PRJEB24766) | human gut metagenome | biome: human-associated habitat; feature: feces | place: USA | collected 1985/1987 | reverse complement strand
CCGACGCCGGGAGGGCCCCATAATATAAAAGAGGCGATGTTGCCCGACTCGATCATGCGGCGCAGGATGGCGCCGTCGCCGGCTATGTGTGTCTGCCCGACGTAGTCGTCGATCGTACGCGGGCGTAATCGTTCAGCTAATGGGAGGTTCATAGTGATGACAAAGATAGCTAAAAAATGAGAAGAAAATTTGCGGTGTCGTGTTAATAGAAATAAAAAAGCAGGCACGGGCGCTTGTTTGTTAACATTTTTAGTTAACTTTACCTCCGAATCGCGCTGGGCATCCCGAGGCGCCGTTTCACGGCGCGTTTTTGCGGCCGCCCTACCGAACATTAACGCACTGCAAACGTTAGAATTAAAAACTAATTTAAACGATGTAGTTATGGAAACTGAAAAAGGAACAAGCAAAATGCCGCGCATCATGCGCAACATTTTCGGCATCATTATGATAATTGTGTTCGTGGCAGTGGGCATCATGTGCCTCTGCGGAGTATTCCCGTCCCTTAGCGGCAGTTTCGAATGGCTCCGCTGGACCGGCGGCGTCGTTTTCATCCTCTACGGATTCTGGCGCGGTTACCGCCAGTTTAAGGGAATCGACGAAGATGTCACCACCCGCTATTGATGCTGTAACAAAACCTTGAATGATTATGGTAAAGGACCTTTTGAAACATATCTCCATGGCATGCGCGGCGCTGACAACGGTTGCCGCGTGCGTGTCGTGTGGACGCACCAATGCCGGAAGCTATGCGGCCGGCAGCGTCCAGATAGCATGCGATGCAACGTTCCAGAACATCATGGAGCAGGAGATATTCGTTTTCGAATCACGATATAAGAATTCGAGCATTCTGGCGCTGTATGTCGACGAATACGCCGCCATCGATTCGCTTATGAACAAGGACAACCGCGTGTACATGGCAGTGACAACACGTCCGCTCAACTCGCAGGAGATCTCCGAACTCGGCCGCCAGAAACGCACTGTGAGCCAGCAGGCTATAGCCGTCGATGCCGTGGCTATGATCGTCAATCCCGCGAACCCCATTACAGCTCTCGACTATCAGGATGTGGCCGACATCCTCTCCGGTAAGTACACCAAATGGAGCGATATCCCCGGCGCGGGCGATCTCGGCGACATCCAGGTGGTTTTCGACCACAGCGGTTCGTCGACCACACGCTTTATGACCGACTCGGTGCTCAACGGCAAGCCGTTCGGCCAGAACGTGTATGCGCAGAAATCGCCGGCCGAAGTGTTTGAAGCCGTGGCTCATCGCAAGAACGCCATAGGCATTATCGGCGCGGGATGGCTCTCTTCGGATATGAGCGGCCGCGAACTCTCCGATGAAGAGATAGCGCGCCTCGAAAACGATGCCGACACCACCTCCATAGCATCGTTCTCCACCGATATCAAAGTGCTCAAGGTGGCTCCGAAAGATTCTCCCATAGCATACTATCCCGACCAGTACAACATCTACAACGGCAAATATCCCTTCCACCGCCAGATCTATCTCATATCCACCGCCTCGCCGTCGACCGTTGGCCACAGCTTCTACTCGTTTGTCACGAGCAGTGTGGGACAGAAGATTATCCTCACCTCAGGCGTGTGTCCGAAAGTGATAACCCCGCAATTTGTCGATGTGGTTAAACCGGAGTGAAATAATCAAGTCTAACGAATAAAATTCAGATCAATAACAATAACAATCAATAAACCAAAATCATGAAATTGAGATTCCTGTTTTCAATCATGCTCGGCGCAACTCTCGCAGCCGGAGCTCAGGGCTATCAGGACGGCGTTGACAACTACAACGCCGGACGTAAGGATATCGCCAAAGAGATTCTGACAAATACGCTCAACGCACCGTCAACCGATAAGGCTGTGTCGTACTACTATCTCGGCTGCATTGATTTTGACAACAAAAACGTAGCCGCAGCAAAAGCTAATTTCGACAACGGTATTGCCATCAACCCCGAATACCCCTACAACTACGTGGGTCTCGGTGAGGTAGCTCTCCGCTCAGGTGACAAATCGGGTGCACAGAAGCTGTTTGACCAGGCCATGAAGTTCAATAAAAAGAACACCGCCGTCATCGCCGCTGTAGCCCGCGCTTACTGGAATGTCGATCCAGTGGCTTACAAAAAAGATATCGACAAATGGATCGCCAAGGCTTTCAAGGAATCGAAAAACACTGAGCCTGCCGTTTACAACCTTCAGGGCGACATGGTGGCCAAGAGTGATCCCGGTGAAGCTGCCGGCCTCTATCAGATGGCTATCGACATGGACAAGGAACGCGGAAATGTCAACCGCGAGGCTTACGTGAAATATGCCCGCGTTTACAACCAGCACAACCGCGACCTCCTCATCAGCATGCTTGAAGAGCTCAACCAGCTCGAACCCGAATCGGGTCTCGCACAGCGCGAGCTCGCCGAAGTTTACTATACCGACGGTAAATTCAGCCGCGCCCAGAAAGTGTATGAGAAATATGTGAAGAACCCCAACCACTTCCGCCGCGACGAACAGCGCTATGTGGCCATCCTTTACACCGCAGGCTCACGTGAGAACGATCCGGAACTTTTCAAACAGGCTATCTACTGGGCCAACAGCGTGCTCGCTCAGGATCCCAACGTCTATCAGATGGACCGCATGAACATGCTCAGCTATGCTAAGCTCGATCAGGACTCGATGGCCCTCATCTCCGGCGACAAACTGTTCAGCGTTTCCGGCGCCGAATATATCCCCAACGACTATGTGGTTTATTCAAAACTGCTCGTCGATGCCAAACGTGCTCCCGAAGCTATCGCTCTCATCGAGAAAGTGATCGCCGCCAACCCCGACAACAAGGACTACGAAAGCCTGATGCGTAACCTCGGCGAAGCTTATGCAGCCAACGGTGAAGCCGACAAGGCCAAAGAAGCCTACGACAACTTCCTCCGCACGGATGCCGCCAAACCTCAGGACTGCTACAATATGTATGCATCGCTCTTCGAAGCAGCCCGTAACGCTACTGATCCCGCCGAAAAAGCCAAACTTTTCGCAAGCGCCAAACCTTACATCGATCTGGCCAACGAAAAAGCTCCCGACTTCGTGCCCTATCTCTATCAGTCGCTGCTGCTCAACTACATGGCCAACGGTGCTAAGATCAATGCCGAAGGCAACGAAATCGCTGAAAAGATCATCGACCTTTATAAGAAAGGCGACCAAAACGCATCCGAAAGCCGCGTCACCGCCACTTACACCATCCTCATCGACTCACTCAACAAAGACGGCAAGACCGAAGAAGCCATCAAGAAATGTGAGGAGGGTCTGCAGGTGCTCCCCGGCAATGCAAACCTTCAGGAAACTCTCGATCGCCTCACGGCTAAAAAGAAATGAGAATCCCACGAAGAGATATAGCATTAAATGATCACATGCAAAATCATTAACTGATTGACCATGTCAGGAATCCCTTAACGCGGGGATTCCTGACATCGGTTTTTTATGCCTCTTTCCCCCACCTGTAACCATCATAACTTCCCTGTAATGAAAAATCTTATAGTGCGTTCGCTCTCCGGCGCTGTCTATGTGGCTCTGATCGTGTGCTCGATACTGTTCGGCAGCGGATGGGCATTCCCGGCCTTATGCTGCGTGTTTGCGTTCATCGGCATCATGGAGTTTCAGAAAATGACGCAGGACGATTTCTACGCATCGCCTCTGACGCTTTTCATCGACCTCCTCATCGGCATCTTTCTTCCGGTGCTCGCGGCGTTGAGCTTCTCCTACAGCCAGTACAGCTTCTTCGCTCTCCCGGTGGCCGCCGTCATCTTCCTGCTGGTGATCACCCGTTTCGTGATGCAGCTTTACCTTCATCGCGAAAACCCCGTGCGTCACATAGCCTGCTCGGTGCTGTCGGTGGTCTACGTGGCTGTGCCTCTTTCGTTTGCAGCGGCCATGCTCATGTTCAGCCCGGCTCTGTTGCTGCTGATGTTCGTGATGATATGGCTCAACGACACAGGCGCTTTCCTCGTGGGATCGGCCATCGGAAGCCATCATCTGTTCAAAAGGCTGTCGCCTAAAAAATCGTGGGAAGGATTTTTCGGCGGACTCGTGTTCTGCGTTGCCGCCGGAGTGCTCGCCAAAGTGTTTTTCCCCGGGACGTTCGGCGTGTTCTCAACAAAGACACTCATCGTGTTCGGCATCATCGTTTGTGTCATGTCGACATGGGGCGATCTTTTTGAGTCGATGATCAAACGCACCGTAGGCGTCAAGGACAGCGGAACCCTCATTCCGGGCCACGGCGGAGTGCTCGACCGTATCGACTCGCTCCTTTTCGTAGCCCCGTGCACGCTGTTTTATTTCATTTGCTGGACGTTTATCGAAGGGACAACGGTTCTCGCAGGAATGTGACGCCGCCCTGCGTATTGTAAACCATAAACCATATTTATCACATTATGAGTGACATAAGATATAATCTCCGCGGCGTGTCGGCATCGAAGGAAGATGTGCACAACGCGATAAAGAATGTCGACAAGGGCCTCTATCCCAAGGCATTCTGTAAGATAATCCCCGACATACTCGGCGGCGACCCCGAATACTGCAACATCATGCATGCCGACGGTGCCGGTACCAAATCGTCGCTGGCCTATCTCTACTGGCGTGAGACCGGCGACCTGAGCGTGTGGAAAGGCATCGCGCAGGACGCGCTGATCATGAACATCGACGACCTCCTGTGTGTCGGCGCCACCGACAACATTCTGGTCAGCTCGACCATCGGCCGCAACAAGCTGCTCGTGCCCGGTGAGGTGATCTCAGCCATCATCAACGGCACCGAAGAGCTGCTCCAGTCGCTCCGCGCTATGGGCGTCAATGCCTACAGCACCGGTGGCGAAACCGCCGACGTGGGCGATCTCGTGCGCACGATCATCGTCGACTCAACCGTCACTTGCCGCATGCGCCGCGCCGATGTGGTCAACAACGCCAATATCGCCGCCGGCGATGTCATCGTGGGCCTCGCTTCCTACGGGCAGGCAACATATGAGGACTCCTACAACGGCGGCATGGGCAGCAACGGCCTGACCTCGGCCCGCCACGACGTCTTCGCCAAATATCTTGCCGAAAAATATCCCGAAAGCTTCGATGCCGCAGTGCCCGATGGTCTGGTCTATTCCGGCGGCATGAAACTCACCGATGCTGTCGACGGTGTCACTGTCGATGCCGGCAAACTCGTGCTCTCGCCCACCCGCACTTATGCTCCGGTGATCAAACGCATCCTCGACGTGATGCGCGGCGACATCCACGGTATGGTGCACTGCTCGGGCGGCGCACAGACCAAGGTGATGCACTTCGTAGAAGGCAAGCATGTGATCAAGGACAATATGTTTGATGTGCCGCCGCTCTTCGAACTCATTCAGAAACAGAGCGGCACCGACTGGGCCGAGATGTACAAGGTGTTCAATATGGGCCACCGCATGGAGATATATCTCGCTCCCGGACATGCGCAGGCCGTGATCGACATAGCTGCCGGATTCGGCATTGATGCTAAGGTGATTGGCCGTGTCGAGGAGGCCGAGACCAACCGTCTGACCATCATCAGCGACAAAGGCACGTTTGAATACTGATCCGCTTTTGTGAATATTGATCCGCTATTGCCACATCCCCCTTTTTGTCATCCTTGCCCTTTCGGCTATCGTTGCCGGCGGTTGCGGAGGCGGCAATACGGCCACATCGGCCGATTCGGCTTCGGCCGCTGAGCCCCGCAGGCAGCTCCCCGACACATTGCGCGTGGGCACTCTCTACAGCCCCACCTCGTATTTTATCTACCGTGAAACGGAGATGGGCTACGACTACGACCTCGCGCGCCGTTTCGCCTCCGACAAGGGCATGGAGATGCAGATCGTGGTGGCCAACAACCTGGCGCGTGCCGTGGAGATGCTCGACTCAGGGATTATCGACCTGCTGGCATATGAAGTGCCGGTGACGGCCGAATACCGCGAGCGCGTCGTGGCATGCGGCGTCGAGAACATCACCCATCAGGTGCTCGTGCAGCCGCGCCGCGCCCCCGACAGCCTGCGCATCACCGACGTGACGCAACTTGCAGGCCGTGAGGTGTATGTCGAGGATGATTCGAAATATTATCACCGCCTCGTCAATCTTAATGACGAGATTGGCGGCGGCATCATAATCCGTCCGGTTGAGCGCGACACGCTCATCACCGAAGATCTGATAGCTATGGTGTCCGACGGCGAAATCCCGCTCACGGTGGTCGACAGCGACATAGCGGCGCTCAACAAGTCGTATTATCCCGACCTCGACATCACGCTCCAAGTCGGCTTCCCCCAGCGATCGGCATGGGCCGTGGCCCGCGATGAGGCATGGCTCGCCGACACCATCAATGCCTGGGCCGCGCAGGAAGCGCCCCGCCGCGAAAGGGCCACGCTTCTGAAACGCTACTACGAGCGAAGCAAGCAGTCGGGATCGGATGTCTATGTGCTCGACTTTTCAAAAGGACGAATGTCGCCCTACGACAACCTTTTCCGGCGATATGCCCCGCAGCTCGGATGGGACTGGCGGCTGCTCTCCGCCATCGGATATGCCGAAAGCCGCTACGATTCCACGCAGGTGTCGTGGGCCGGTGCGAGGGGGCTCATGCAGCTTATGCCGGCGACGGCACGGGCCTTCGGAGTGCCCGACGGCCGCATGGCCGAAAACGATGTCAGTGTCGCGACAGCCGTTAAGGTGCTCAAATCGCTTGACAGCTCGCTGAAAAAGGAAGTCGGCGATCCGCAGGAACGGCTTAAGTTTATCCTCGCCGCCTACAATTCAGGGCTTGCCCATATCCTTGACGCCATAGCCATAGCGCGTAAGCTCGGGATGAAGTCCGATGTGTGGGATGGCAATGTGGCCGAAGCCCTGCTTCTGAAATCCAACCCCGAATATTATAATGACCCGGTGTGCCGCTACGGATATTTCCGCGGCCGCCAGACCTTCGACTATGTGCGGACGGTGATGGCCTGCTACAACAAGGCAAAAAAACAAATCCCGCGATAAAAACGTTATCCTAACATTAATAATTAAATTTACGAGAGAGATGAAAAGAAAGTATTTTACCGTTGCTTTAGTGCTCCTTTTGTGTGGCTCATTTGTTACCACTTCATGTATCGGCAGCTTCAAACTGACCAACAAACTTCTCACATGGAATAAGCAGGTAGGCAATAAGTTTGTCAACGAACTCGTGTTCTTCGCATTCTGGATTCTTCCGGTGTATGAAGTCTCGGCTCTCGCTGATGTGCTCGTGCTCAACAGCATTGAATTCTGGAGCGGCTCGAATCCCGTGGCTCAGGACAAATCGGTGATCGAAGGCCAGGACGGACGTTATGTCGTTGACTGCGACGGCAAAGGCTACACCATCACAAGCGAAAACGATGGCAGTGTGGTTCGCCTCGATTTCGATCAGGACGAGCAGACATGGTCAATGACCACCAATGGCCAGACCTACGAGCTGATGACGTTCGTTGATGAAAATCATGTGAAGATGCCGGCACCCGACGGCGGTTCGACTATCGTCGAGCTTTCTCAGCCCGGTGTATTTGCTTATCAGGATATGGTCACATCGGCTGCCATGATGGCAAATCGCTGATAAGGGCCGGTTCGATAAAAAAACGGGCGGGTTGCAATCAAAAAAGGCAACCCGCTTGTTTTCTTTTTACGATTAACGCTATTTTTCATCACTCATCATGACAAAACGAATCATACTTCTGCGGCACGGGCAGAGCATCTGGAATCTCGAAAACCGCTTCACCGGCTGGACCGACGTGGACCTTTCGGACAAAGGGCGCGCCGAGGCCGCACATGCCGCCGAACTGCTGAAAGAGGCCGGTTTGCTCCCCGACATCAGCTTCACATCCTATCTCCGCCGAGCCATCCACACGCTCCAGATAGTGCTGTCAGGACTCGAACGCGACTGGGTGCCCGCCATACGCGACTGGCATCTCAACGAACGCCATTACGGTGCTTTGCAGGGACTTGACAAGGCTGATACGGCCAAAGAATTCGGCGAGGCCACCGTGCATGAATGGCGCCGCGGATTCGATGAGACGCCGCCGTTGCTCACACCCGACGATCCCCGCTGGCCCGGCAACGATCCGCGCTATAAAGATCTGACAGCTGATGAGTTGCCTCTTGCTGAATCGCTTCAGGACACAATTGCCCGAGTGCGGTGTTGCTGGGAGGAGCGTATAGTGCCCGCCACACGCGACCATGACACTGTGCTCATAGCCGCCCACGGCAACAGCCTTCGCGGTCTGGCGATGATGATGTGCCATTTCACTGCCGCCGAGATTGTTGATGTGGAGATACCCACCGGACGCCCCTGGGTGTTTGAGGTGGACGGACGCATGAACGTCATCGCCAATCATTATCTCTGACCCCCGCTCATTCTGCTGAAGGCACAATGCCTGAATCATGATTCTCCGTCGCTATAACGGCAAAAATGCTGCGCGGCGGTGAATTTTTTTTGTAAATACGTGGAGATTACGCACAAAAAGCATTAATTTTGTAACATGACATCCGATGCTTCATCGTGATGTTTCTCTGATCAGAATTTCTGTATTGTCCTTATATTGGATTGCAAATGAAAAAATTCTTTTACAGCTTCATGGGCTCCCTCGCTGCCATTTGGCTTTCGGTGCTTCTCGGCGGGTTGCTCATTGTGCTGACTATCCTTGCATTAGCCAAACAGTTTGCCGATCCTGAGATCGAAGTCAGTGACCACAGCGTGCTCCGCATCGACCTTACAGGCGAGATCGTCGACCGCGCTACCGAGGTCAGCTTCATGGACCTTATCAACGAGGAATATGTCGGGACCCTCTCCCTTTCCGATATCGTCAATTCCATCCGCGCGGCCAAGACCGACAGCCGCATCGACGGTATCCTGATTGACTGCGGCGGCTTAAGCGCCGGACTTGCGCAATGCGAGGAGATAATCGATGCCATCAAAGATTTCAAGAAATCAGGCAAATGGGTCGTCGCTTACGGCGACAACTATTCGCAGGCCGACTATTTCATTGCCACTTCAGCCGGTGAGATCTATGCCAATCCCGTCGGCATGGTCGACATCCACGGTCTCAGTGCCACCACATTCTATTTCAAAAGCCTGCTCGAAAAGGTGGGCGTTGAGTGCCAGGTGGTCAAAGTGGGCACCTACAAGAGCGCTGTCGAGCCGTTTCTGCTCGACGGCATGAGCGAGCCCAACCGCGAACAGATCGATCATTTCCTCGGCCGGATATGGGACGACATGGCCGACTCGATAGCCGTAGCGCGTCACACGCATGTCGACAGCATCAACGCCTGGGCCAACAGCTTCAGCTTTGCCCAGACGCCTGAAAGCTACATGCAGCGCAAAATAATCGACCACACGGCCTACCGCCGTCAGATCGACAGCCTCGTCATGGCTCGCACCAAGACCGAGGAGCCGCAGTATGTCGATTTCCAGGACTATTGCACCACCATCGCTGATGACGAAACGAAAGAGCCTCAAAAGACCATAGCCGTGCTCTATGCCGTTGGCGACATCACCGAAGATGCCGACGACGGTATCGCCTCCGACAGGCTGGTGCCCCAGATTCTCGACCTCGCCAAGGACGACGATATCGACGGACTCGTGCTCCGCGTCAACTCCGGCGGCGGCAGCGCATTCGCCTCCGAGCAGATATGGGAAGCGCTCCAGCAGTTCAAAACATCGGGCAAGCCTTTCTATGTTTCGATGGGCGACTATGCGGCCTCCGGCGGCTACTATATCTCATGCGGCGCTGACAAGATCTACGCCTCGCCGCTCACGCTTACCGGCTCGATCGGCATTTTCGGCATAATCCCCAATGTGGAGCCGCTGATGAAGGACAAGCTCGGAGTCAACGCCGTGACCGTAGAGACCAACACCGGCAATTTCCCCGGGCTGCTCCATCAGATGACGCCCGAACAGCGTGATGCGATGCAGAGCTATGTTGACCGCGGTTACGACCTCTTCGTAAGCCGCTGCGCGCAGTCGCGCGGCATGACCGTCGAACAGATCGGCGCTATCGCACAGGGCCGCGTCTGGGACGGACTCAGCGCACTCGAAAACGGCCTCGTGGACGACCTCGGCGGTTTACGCCGCACACTCGAGGATATGGCCGCGAAACTCGGAGTCACTTATGCCGACGTTCGCATCGTGGAATATCCCGAGGTAAATCAGAACTGGTGGGCGCAGATAGCCGGCATGCAGAGCCAGCAGATCTATTCGGCTCTGGCCGGAGCCATCGACCCGCAGTCGGCGCTTTTCGCCCGCATTGCAGCACGTGTCCGCTCCATGTATCCTCTTCAGTGCCGAATGAACTATCTGCAGATCAAGTGATCAGACTATAACATAATCCGATAATCCCCCTTCAATTCAGCCATGGCAAAAAACAAAATACTCTCGCACCTGCTGCTTTATCCGATAAGCCGGGTTTACGGTTGGGTCATGGCCGTGCGCAATGCCATGTTTGAACGGGGAATCCTCAAGCAGCATTCATTTGACATACCTGTGATTGTAGTTGGCAATATCTCTATGGGAGGCTCCGGAAAAACACCCCACACCGAATATATTGTCGACCATTTGCGCAACGATTATAAGATCGGCGTGCTCAGCCGCGGCTATAAACGCCGCACCAAAGGCTTCGTCATGGCCACGCCCGACAGCCATGTCGACGATATAGGCGACGAACCCTTCCAGATCTATCAGAAATTCAAGAATTTAGGCGTGACGGTGGCCGTATGCGAGAACCGCGTCAAAGGCATAGAAGATATGCGCCGCCTGGTGCCCGACATCGATATGATCGTGCTCGACGACGCTTTCCAGCACCGTTACGTCAAGCCGTCGGTTGCCGTGGTGCTGATGGAATACAGCCGTCCGGCCTACAACGACGACATGCTCCCTTACGGACGTCTCCGCGAGCCGATGAGCGCTCTCAAGCGCGCCGATGTGGTCATCGTCACAAAATGTCCCGAGAATATGAAGCCGATGGAGATTCGCGTTTTCAAGACCAATCTCGACCTCTTCCCCTATCAGTCGCTCCTGTTCTCGAGCTATGTCTACGAGCCGCTCAAACCGCTCTTCCCCGACGCTATCCCGCCGGGTAGCGACATGCAGCTCAACTATCTCAGCGATGCCGACTCCATACTGGCCGTGTCGGGCGTGGCGAATCCGCGCCCATTCATCCGCTATCTCCGCCGCTTCGCCGCCAAAGTACGCATCAAGCGCTATGCCGACCATCACCATTTCAGCCATTCCGACATGACAAGCATCTTCAACAAATTCAAAAACATGTCGGGACAGCGGAAAATAGTGGTCACGACCGAAAAAGATGCCGTCCGGCTCCGCACCAATCCCTACTTCCCTCACGAACTCCGCCGCTGCACATATTATCTCCCCATACGTGTGAGCTTCAAAGATTACAACGAGCGCTCGCTCGAAGATATCCTTCAGCAGCTTGTGCGCACCGACCGCCGGCTGAACGGGTGATGCCGGATGACGGAGTCTGAACCTGACGCTCCCGAAATTTGTTGACATATTATTCGTTTAACCATCATAACACTATTTACCATGCTGACCAAAATTCAAGAAACAGCTGATTATATCAGAAACATCGTAGGGCAGATGCCCGACACCGCTATAATCCTCGGCACAGGTCTCGGCGCTCTTGTCGACCACATCGAAGACAAGAAATATATTCCTTATAAAGAGATTCCCAACTTCCCCGTGTCGACCGTCGAAGGCCACAGCGGCAACCTCATTTTCGGCCGCCTCGGCACCAAGCCCGTCCTCGCCATGCAGGGCCGTTTCCACTACTATGAAGGCTACGACATGAAGCAGGTCACCTTCCCCGTGCGCGTCATGAAAGAGCTCGGCATCGAAACTCTCTTTGTCAGCAATGCCGCCGGCGGCATGAATAAGGAATTCCGCGTTGGCGACATCATGATCATCACCGACCATATCAACATCTTCCCCGAAAATCCTCTGCGCGGCAAAAACGACGAGCGCATGGGCCCGCGCTTCCCGGCCATGACCGAAGCCTACAGTCACAAACTCATCAGCCTCGCCGATGAAATCGCTGCCGAAAAGGGCATCCGCGTGATGCACGGCGTGTATGTCGGCGTCCCCGGCCCGACATTCGAAACACCGGCAGAATATGAATACTACCGCATCATTGGCGGCGATGCTGTAGGCATGTCCACTGTGCCCGAAGTTATCGTGGCCAACCATGCCGGCATGAAAGTGTTCGGCGTGTCGGTAATCACCGATCTCGGCGGCAAGGACGTCACCGACGTGCCCACCCACGAAGACGTGCAGAAAGCTGCCGAAGCCGCTCAGCCCAAGATGATGGAGATCATGCGCGAGCTGGTGGCCCGTGCCGAATAAGAGCCTATTCCGCAAAATTTGTTAACGTCAGGGCGGCGTATTTTCGAGTGAATTTCTTGAGTTGAAGAAGGAACGATGCGGGCATCGTGACTGATGAGACTCGAAGAAAGTCGCCGGAAAGACGCCGGTCAGTAAAAAATAATAATATTAATTGGAGCTAATTCCAAAAATCTGTTAATGTATTCACGACAAGAAAATATGTCAGAAATAACGAGGATCGCAGCAGTGCATCAGATTTGGTGCTGCGACCCTGACGTTAACAAATTTTGTGGAATAGGCTCTGATTACGTCGCCACACCTATTTGAAATGGAAAAACAGACTGAAATATCCACTGTCGGCGAGTTCGGCCTCATCGACCGCATCACCGAAGGCATCACTCACGTCAACAGCTCGACCGTTGCCGGCGTGGGCGATGATGCCGCAGTGCTACGTTATCCCGACACCGAAGTGCTCGTCAGCACCGACCTGCTTGTCGAAGGCGTGCACTTCGACCTCACCTATGTCCCGCTCAAGCATCTGGGCTACAAGGCGGCCGTGGTCAATTTCTCCGATATCTATGCCATGAACGGCACCCCGCGCCAGATCACCGTGGCGCTGGGCATCTCGTCGCGCTTCACCGTAGAGCATATCGAACAGCTATATGCCGGCATACGCCTCGCGTGCGAGATCTATGGCGTAGACCTCGTGGGCGGCGACACCACGGCTTCGCGCTCCGGCCTCGTGATCAGCGTCACCTGCGTCGGCGACGCGCCCAAGGGCAAAGTGGTGATGCGCCGCGGCGCCCGTGACACCGATCTTATATGTGTGTCGGGCGATCTCGGTGCCGCATATATGGGCCTGCAGCTGCTCGAACGCGAGAAAAACGTTGGCGCCGGCGACAAGGATTTCGTGCCGCAGTTCGAAGGCAAGGAATATCTCATCGAGCGTCAGCTCAAACCCGAAGCCCGCCGCGACATCATCGCCGAACTCGACCGCGCCGGCATCGTGCCAACATCGATGATGGACATCAGCGACGGCCTTTCGTCGGAACTTATCCACATCTGCAAGGCGTCCGATTGCGGTTGCCGGATATATGAAGAGCGCATTCCCATCGACTATCAGACCGCGGTGATGGCCGAGGAAGTGAACATGAACCTCGTCACGGCCGCACTCAACGGCGGCGAAGACTATGAGCTCCTTTTCACCGTGCCGCTCCATTGCCACGAAGCGATGCAGAAGATGGCGGGTGTGAAAGTGATAGGCCACATCACCCGTCCCGAGCTCGGCTGTGCCCTCGTCACACGCGACGGCGTCGAGATGCCCCTCCGCGCCCAGGGCTTCAACCACATGGCTCCGCCCGAAACTCCGGCCCCCGAAACTCCGGCCTCCGAGGTCTGACAACACCTCATTCGAAACGCTGTGCCAGCGGCCATCCCGCTCCCGGCACAGCGTTTCTTTTTCTTCAATTTATTCTTCAATTTACCGCGAGGCGGTCAGTTTTTGCTACAGATTTGCATGCAATATCCGTGGAAATAGCTACCTTTGCACCGAAAACTACAAAGCACATTCATGTCATGATAAATCGCGTACTGATCCGAATAAAAGTAGTGCAGATGCTTTACAGCTATCTGCTGACTCAGGGAGAGTTCAAATTGCCGCAGGCCCCTGAAAATGCCTCGCGCGACCGGCGCTTCGCCTATTCGTTTTATGTCGATCTGCTCCTGTTGATCATGCGCCTTTCGGGCACGCGCCCCAATGCGGCCTCGCGTGTCATCGCCGGCGTCGACGACAACCGTTATCTCCCCGCCAACCGTGTGATCCGTATGCTCCGCGCCGACTCCGACCTTAAGGCTGTCGCCGCCAGCTCCGGTTTCTCCGACCGTTATCCCGACTCGCTCATCGAGGATTTACATGGCCGCATCACGCGTTCAGCCATCTACCGCAGCTATATCCACCAGCGCAACCGCGAGCTTGCCGACGATGTGAAATTCTGGACCGTAACGCTCGAATCCCTGTTTGCCTCCGATGCCGACCTGCTTGCCGCCGCCCGCCGCGACGACCAGTTCTCCAACGTCGGTTATGAAGAGGCTTTTACTCAGGCCGTGGCCACGGTGAAGAGCCTCGGCGATATCAGCGGCGCATATATCAGCGCCCGCAACGCTCTCACACGCTCGCTCGACAAGGCCTACGAGCTTTATCATGCCCTCCTTGCCCTGCCGGTAGAGCTCACTCAGGTCGAGGAACAGCGCCTGGATGCCGCACGCCACAAATTCCTCGCCACATCCGCCGACCTCAACCCCAACACTCGCTTTGTCGACAACGCGATGGTCAAAGTACTGGCCGAAAGCGAGCAGATGAAGGATTTCTTCGCCGCTCATCCTTTCTCATGGAACGACGACCCGCAGCTCGTCCGCTCACTTCTCGACAAGGTGATGGCCTCCGATATCTATAAGGCTTACATGGAAGCCGAAAGCACCGACCTGAAAGCCGACTGCGAATTCTGGCGCAACATTTTCCGTAATGTGATTCTCCCAGGCGACGAACTTGCCGAAGCGTTGGAAAATATGTCGGTTTACTGGAACGACGACCTCGACATCGTGGGCACTTTCGTCCTCAAGACTATGCGCCGCATCGCCGATGCCCGTCCCGGACAGGACATACTGCTTCCGCAGTACAAAGACGACGAAGATGCTGCCTTCGGCGGCGAACTGTTTGTCGACACCGTAGAGCATTTTGATGAATATCGCGAGCTTATCGACCGTTTCATCGACCGCCGTCAGTGGGACACCGAGCGCCTCGCTTTCATGGATGTGGTGATCATGACCGCTGCAATCTCCGAGCTGCTCAACTATCCGGCCATCCCCATCGCTGTCACCCTCAACGAATATATCGAGATTGCCAACAGCTACAGCACGCCGAAAAGTGGTCAATTTATCAACGGTATTCTCTATTCAGTCATAAATTATCTGAAAAATGTGGGCCGCCTGACCAAAAATTGAAAAATTTTTATTATTTTCGCGTATTGACTTTTAATAAACTCATTTTACAAGAACTCTTATAACCTCAGATTCAGATATGGCAGAATACGGTAACATTATTAACATTATAATGATTGTATTGCTGGTGTTCATTTTCTATTTCTTCATGATCCGTCCCCAGCAGAAACGTCAGAAAGAAATCCGCAAATTCCGTGAAAGCCTCGGCGAAGGCGACCGCGTTGTCACAGCCGGTGGTATTTATGGCAAAATCCGTCGCATTAAAGAAACTACTTTCGTGATCGAAATAGCTCAGGGTGTCAACATCACAATCGACAAAGGCTCGGTTTATCCCACTGCCGGTGATGCACAGCAGGATGGCGAAAAAGAAACCACAAAGTAAACCGACACCCCTCATCCATTCGACAAACGCAGAGATAAAATCCTTTATATCCGAGCCGCCGCCCCAAAGTGCGGCGGCTCATTTTTTTTTCTGCCGTTTTTTTTCAAAGGTTCAGCTTCTGCCCTTTTTCACATCTCACATCACTCCGACAATAATTGATGGAAAAGTCGAAACACCGCAACATCTTCGGCCGTTATTTAGCACTGATCCGCCGCAAACTCCGCACGCGGCGCGGGCGCAACGTCATGCTTTATCTGATGTGTCTGGTGGCTGCTACCCTGTTTTGGTTCATTATCTCTCTTGATGAGATCACCGAAAGGGATTTCGAAATACCTGTACGCCTGACCAATGTGCCTGACAGCGTGGTGATTGTGGGCGAGGTGCCCACGTCGCTCAACGTCATGCTCAAAGGCCGCGGCACTCAGTTTATCCGCTACCGGTTTGGCGAACTGCCCACGCTCGAAATTGATTTCCGCCAGTACAACGCAAAAAGCCGTGTGCTGCTGACGCGTTCAAAACTCGACAGCAAGCTGCGCGACATGTTCGGCCAGAGCATAGGCATTCTCCTTGTCAACCCCGACTCGATCAGCATCGGCTACACGAGCGGCAAAGGCTACCGTCTGCCTCTGCGCATCGATGCCGAAGTTTCGGCCGGCGCAAGCAGTATCCTTTCGGGTCGCATCAATGCCTCGGTCGATTCCGTTTCCGTCTACACCGTCGGCGATCTCCCACCGTCGGTTTCCTTTATCGAAACCGAGCGACTCGTGCGCGACAATCTCACCGACACCACCGTTTGCGAGTTGCGCTTGAAGCCGATTGCCGGAATGCAGATGCGTCCTGCGTCGGTTAAGGTGACCGTGCCCGTCGAGCCGCTTGTGTCAAAGCGCGTGATGATGCCGGTAAAGGTTAAGAATGTGCCTGACGATCAGCAGCTCGTGATCTATCCGGCACGGGTCGAGTTGTGCTATCTCGTGCCGAAGCATCTGGCCGATGTCGAGCTCCCGGTGGAGGTGAGCGTCGACTACCGGTCGATTCACGACTCGTCGAACAACGTGAAGGTCGACGTCGGTGATCTGCCTGTGGGTTACCGGTTTGTGTCGGTGTCTAACGACAGCGTGAAATATGTCATAGAGCGTTGATAGCTTCCCTATGAATCAATCTTCTGAAAACAATTCGTGCGTCCGCTCGCGCCTGATTGCCGTGACCGGAGGCATAGGATCCGGTAAGAGCGTTGTAAGCCGCATGTTGCGGTGTATGGGCTTTGCCGTTTACGATTGCGACAGCGAGGCCCGCCGCCTTATGGATTGCAGCGATGAGATAAAGCGCCTGATCGCGAGTGATATTTGTAGTGAGGCCGTGCGGCCCGACGGAAGCATCGACCGTGCCGCGCTTGCCGAAGCCGTATTTGCCGATGCCCTGCTGCTCCGGCGTCTCAACGATGCCGTCCACGAAACGGTGCGCCGCGATCTGCACCGCTGGTGCTCCGGGCGCCGGCTCGCGTTTGTCGAGACAGCCATACTCTATCAGAGCTCGCTTGACCTTATGGTGGATGAGGTGTGGGACGTCGTTGCCCCTGCCGACATACGCATCCGTCGCGTGATGGCCCGCAACGGCTTGACGCAGGCTCGGGTGGAGCAGCGCATCGCGTCGCAGGATTCCTTCGTTTCGCCTCGCCGTCATCAGTGCGTGAGGCGTCTTATCAACGATGGCGATATCCCCCTGCTTCCGCAGGTGCTGGCGTTATTGTCTAAGAGCTTGTTTAATAATAAATGTTGACGGCAGGGTCGCATAGCTTAAGTGACATT
>OHHH01000379.1_pt1 | contig 17823 bp, 18 predicted proteins | sample 1567951 | NCBI WGS metagenome assembly OHHH01 (sample SAMEA3879550, study PRJEB24766) | human gut metagenome | biome: human-associated habitat; feature: feces | place: USA | collected 1985/1987 | reverse complement strand
TGCTGGTCTTTTTGATATGAAGTGGTCATTCTTTGAATTGATGGCATCAATCCATCTTTTTCACTCGTAGCAACACCAATCAGTTCTTCCAGTACTGAGGCATTGGCTTTCAACGCCTCACTTAATTCCATCTTTTCCATAATATTTTTTATTTACCAGTTTCCAAATTGTTTTTCTTATAATCCTGCCATGAGTCGGCGAGCTGCCCCACCGAAGCGGAAGTGTAGAGGTCAAGTATATGAATCTCGTCATCGGCAAGCTCCACAAGCTCGTTCCGATAGATCTTCTCCGCAAGCACGTGCGCCGGAAGACCGGGCACGTTCCTGTAAATGCCGTCAGCAATATCCTTACGGATATCCGCTATCACCATATCCTGTCTGTCTATCCCCGTGAACAGGGGAAATTTTGTAAAATCAACTTTCATAATATTCTTAATTAAATACTGTTATCCGCAATAAAACATAACCCAATAATTGCCCATACATTTAACGAATCCGGACGCATAATCCAGATCAATGGAGGACATCTCTTTTCCTCCGGGGGCAGGCAGGATGCGCCCGCCTGTCAGTCTTACCCCGCCGCTCATACGTTTGAAGTATATGGTATGTCCCGGAACATCCGGAGGAAGTGTCACTTCTATATTACCCGTATTAATAAACATCACATTGTCATCATTGTTATTCAGGGAAGTGCTGACGGATATGTTCCTCCAGTTCCCCACTATGCCATGAAGAGACACATAACTGTCATTGTTCGGATGAAGGAAAATGTTACCCCCCTCCACGAACAGAGGAATGCTCAGGGTCTTGATGTGCATCCCGATCATGGCATTCGGACTCTGTATGTCAATTCCGGCATCATACGATATCCCTTCGATTGTGACAAATTTCGTGTTCCCTCCGATTTTTACACGTGCAAATGTCCTTTCGTTATAAAACTCTATCTGTCCGGCGGATAGGTTGAAACCGACATGGGAATCCGTCCCCTCATAAAGAGTTTTTGAGGACAACATACCGGAATCTATGGAAAACGGACCGATACGTCCGCTATCCGCCGTGATTTTTCCGCTGATATCCACATTGACCGCCCTGATACCGTCCGCATCAATCATGGACGCCTTGATCTTCTCGGTCAGCAACAGCTTGGTGGCGATAAAAGTCCAGCTCTGTGCTACCTCCCAGTATTTTATTTTTCCCGAAGCCACATTCTGTTTGGGGGTTTCCGTCGATACCGACGTATGCGAACGGATGCACAGGTACAGCAGGTTGTCATAAAGTACAATGTCGTAAAACTGCTGCCCTTGCTTGCCCTCCAGGTAAGACACAGACGCCTCCCATACACGCATACGCATGCGCGCCCCCTTATCTCCCTTGTCACCTTTTGGAGCAAAACTGACCTGTCCGGTTCTAGTCACCAACGGCATATCACCTCCTTATTCCTTGGTTGTGATGGTCCATGCCACGTTGCCTCCTGCCTGCTGGCACATGTCCCAAGTACACGTGCCGGAAGTGGCTGCTGTACCGGAAGTAGACGGGTTAAGGACTACTCCTGCACTGTCCATGAACACGAAATAGAAAGTCATGTCCTTGTACTTGGTGGTACTTCCACGCTTGACCAGAATGGGCTTATAGACCACCGTGTCACCACTTTCCCGGATGGTCTCGTCCTCGGGCGTGGGATTCAGGATCAAATCAAACGGATCGGACGCATCCATTACGGACTGCGTGTCCTGACCGATGAGCTTGCCGCCCTGGTACACCTCCGCCTTGAACACACCTGTCGTGTCAACCATATCGTTGGTGACGGTCAATGTCTGTGTGGTCTTTCCGCTCAGCACGCTCCACGCACCGTTGACCTGGTTGTACCACTTGTACGCCAGTCCGGTAGTGATCTCGTCACTGCCCATGCGCGCTACGGCTTTCAGAATGCAGCTCTGCCCTTTGTCCCGAAGGGTAAAATACTTGTTGTCACCGGCAATGATCGTCACATGCTTTTGGTTTCCGACCCCCTTGGTAATGGGGATGCTATAGACGAACTGGACGGTGTCGCTGGTATTCCCAACGGTCACGGTGGCTTCACCCTTGATGGTACAAGAGGCCGCTCCGCTCGCCTTGACCAGATTCTTGACGATCTGCAATCCGTAGTAATCCGTCGTACCGGGCTGGTAAGGGATAAACTTGAAATGTCCCGTCTCACCGCCAAACGTGTTGGTGGAGACATTGCCCGAGAACTTGATCTCGACATCATTGAAATACCATTTCATGGAGGAAGGAACCACCAGCCCTTCCGCCACCCGCGAAGAGGTGAGAATGAAGGACAAGACGGGCTTGAGCGAAGCGAAATCCGGTGCGATGTTCGTCGGCGCGGACGCTTCGCCCATATACTCCTGATACAGATCTCCCTGGTTACACTGGATGGCAGGCATGTATACGCCGCCCTTTTGCGAAAATATGACCTGTCCGGTCGCGCTGGCCAAACTCATGACGCTCCTCCTTCCCCGGTCGTTCCCGTACTATCCGTGCCTTCGGAGCTTTCGGTGTTGTCCTCCCCCCAAGAGGCAGGTGTGAATACTTCGACGGGATGGTCCGTACCGTCTATCTCTTCTTTCGCCGCCTGCGGGGTCAGGCAGACGCCGCCCGCTTCCTTGGCCCTGTCAAATACCGTGTCGCCGGGGAAACGTGCCACGTCCGCCTGCCACAATAATACATTGCCATCCGCTGTCCTGTTGCGGATATCGGTCAGATGCAACCGGTCGGCAACCTCCTTCGTTACTTTAATGTAAAATGCCATAATTCTATTGTTTTTAATGTTATCCAAATTTTCTTACTACTACCGCCTTGCCCCCCTGTGTGAGCACCTTGCCGCCTTGTGTCAGCGCCACGTAAGGGCCTCTGTCCTCCACCTCCAGCTTTAACATCATGCCGTTGCTGAAAGGTATCCTGGGAGAGTATCCGTCGGCAACCTTGGCATATCCGGCATCTCCGCTCTTCTTGACGTACCAGTGGCAGTTAAACATGGCGGATGGATTCGGGATAACCCCCATGGTATCCCGAATGACGGGTCTGGGAAAGATGGCGTAAGTCCCATCCGGAACACCCGTAGGTACGCCCTCCCAGTCGGCTTCAATCTTCGGAATCCTGCGGCGTATCACCGTAGAGACTGCCGGGTCCGATGTGCCCGGGGTTGATGCCGGAGTCCCGGAAGCCGCATAGGTGGCCTTGCAGACAATCGTGATGTCATCACCTATATAATTGCGGTCAATCTTATATACATTCTTGTTCAGTGATACAAACTCCCAGTCGTTGTCACCCGCTCCTGTGGTTATCGCCTCCAGCGCTCCCGTAGACAACAGACGGTACCAGAAGAACTTGCATTTGCCCGTAGCCGTCACGTCCGTGTCGCCTACCATCAGTTTAGCCGTGATGGTCTGTGCGGTGATGTCACGCACCGGGTTCCAGTCCAGCGTGGACGGGCTGTCTATCGTCAATACGGGGATCGCATCCGTACCGTCAACCGCGCGGACAAGACGGCTCATCTGAAAAGTAAACAGCTGTCCGGTACGTGTGTCGGCATATTCCGCGTAAAACTCCAGCGTGACGGGTTTTAGGACGGTGACATTTTTTTTCATTGTGATCTGTCCCTTGCTGTCACCGGACTCCGTAATGCTGTAGCCTGTGTTTGTCGATGTGATAAGTGTGCGTGTGGTTCCGATGCGCTCGTACCACTTCATGTTGGTCAGCCTGGAGTTGACCGCCCCGATTTTAGTCACCGCTTCCGGATCGGTGGCGTTGCACCGCGGAAACAGGACCAGCGGTGTCAGCGTATAGTCCGGAGTGTATTCAGCTTTGTCAGCCTGGTAGACCTGCATGTCCGGCACGCTGCCCACCACCTCGATGTTACAACTGGTTTGTAACAGCCGGTAGTTGATTTCTATTTTTCGTTGCTTTGTTGCCATTGTATAAAACCATTTTAAAATGTTACAAAATTCTCCGCCACTTCAAACTGCTGCCCGTCACGCAATAACGCCTGTGCTTTAAACGTACACACCCGCATGTTGGTATAATTCGGTCCGAGATCATCTATCGTCAGAGGAAGATTTTTCCCGGCGCCGGCACGCTTCACCGCCCATGCGTTATCTTCTGATACATTCCCGGTATCACGCGTCCAGCTCACATCAGCGTCAAGTATATGATCTGTCACGTCACGGTTGTACAGCTTGCCGGTAATATATAACGTTGTGGAAAAAGTCTCGATATCAAAATACCACCCCTTTGTGCTGCCGATCTCTATCGTAAATTCCGGGTTCCCTTCCAGCATCGCCCATCCGGCCGCCGCATATTGCGGTTCGTCGGCTGTTCCCGTCATCAGGCACTTCCATTTGCAGCCGTAGTGCCAAACCGTGTCCGCCCGCTCCTGCGTATTGGTGTAAGGATTGTCAGAGGACGCGACTTCGGCCGACCAAAAGCCACGGTCCACCAGTTCCTGTACGGGCAGTCCCTGCCAGTCCACCCGGTAAAGTTCACCGAAGATGCCGGCACGGGCGAATATGTACGAGTGCTTATAGTTGACGGGGAGATTGTCAAACAAATCCAAATTGGGCAAACGCCCCAATATCATGTAATAGTTGTTCTGTTCCAAGACAGGCTTCGTTACTCCTTCCAGCCAGACAAGACATTTATCCGTGGTGGCGGACAAATACCAGTAGCTTTGCCTGTCCTCATTGAAGGCGTTTCCTCTTCTGGTAATGATCGTCAACTCTGTGGGAGGATAGTTTTTACCGCCCGGCACCTCACTGTCCGGGTATGACAACACCGAGATGGAGTTGGCCGGGACATTCTTGGACAGCACGCGCATCCACGAGGCGTAATACTCCCCCGTTGAAAAGAGGTTGTTTACAATCCCGTACACTATATCACCCTCCTGGAATGCGGTGAAGTCATTCTCCCAGCGCTTGCGCAATTTCAGGGTATAAGTTCCGTCGCTCTCTAAAGCCACGGACTCAATGACTCCGTTCTCGGAATATGAGGTGTCGCCTTCCTGTGCGTTCAGACGGTTATAGATGATTTCCTTGAACACTGCGGAGCCGCGTACCTCAAGACGCTCGAACTGACCGCGCCCGTCAGGATAGATACCGGCACCTTTACCGGCAATCATGGAGTCGATGAACTTGCCGAACTTCAATAAGAAATTTGTTCCGTCCGCTTGATCCTTACGAAGGAACATTACTAAGGAGCGCAATGCGGAATACACGTTACTATCCGTGGCCGGTGTAGAGTCATTCCTTCTTATCACATACACACCGCTGTCACCATCGCCCGTATAGGTCTGTCCCTTTAGGGTAAGGCTCTCAACCTTTTCCTCCAGCTCCCCGATACGGGAATAGGCGGCGGTTTCCCCGACAGTATAAACAGGTGAGTCAAAGGAATAGTCAAGATTGAATTCAAATCCGATAACCCTTGACTGTCTTCCGTTCTCGAAATAAGCCTTGTTGATAAGGTTGACCTTTTGACCGATGCCATAGAAATTATGAACGCCATCCTCACGGTATGCGTCATTTGACATCATCGTGCAGCCATAGGTACTCGGGTCTATCTTGGATTTGGCAGCGTACTTTTCAGTCTTTTCCTTCAACTCCTGCTCGGCGGCACCCACAAGCCCCAGCTCGGTTATTTTCGTACTGTCCCAGCCGGAAAGCACATATTCATCTCCATCCTGGGGAAAGAGCACATCACCGGGAAGCGGTCTGCCATAGTCCTCATTCCTGACTATCTCCCAAAGCTGTGCCTCAGGGTTCCATCCGCCATCCTCCAATTTCTCCGGCTTTCCCTCAGGATTGAACTTCACGGCGAACTCCAAACCGTTGAGAAGCCCGGACGCGAAACGTATCCTCAGCTCCTGACCGGGGAGGATATATTTCTCGGAAAAGTTAACACCCGTGTCCCTAAAGCGGTAGGCATTCCATTTTTCCTCGGTGGTTGTGCCGTCCTCATTCTCCACCTTGTCCGTCACTTCGATAGTGGTGACATCCGACATGATGCCCGTTCTTCGGGGATAGACTTCATCGAAGATAACCACCTGCTCGACGGCTTCCTCGGTAGTCATATCAGGATAAGCGTCAATGTAAGGAGTGCCTTCGGGAAGCATCAGCCTGCGCTGCACCACGCCGTTCACAACCACGGTCTCGTCAATGGGGCGGTAGTCTGCCGGTATGTTACGGGTGGAACCAAAAGCGTAGATACGGGTGGCATAGGTGGACTGGGATTCTGACTGTGACATTTCCTGCACGTTTTTCCCGATCTCGAAATCCACCGCGTCACCGGACTCACAACGACCGAAATGGATGATGTTTTCAGTCACCCAACATTCGCAATCCCATTTCTTTGCCATCTCAAAACAAGCGTCAAGGATGTTGATGTTGTCGTAACTCATCAACTGGGACTTGTTTTCGACTGTGGAATCAATGGAGAAAACAAAATCCTGTCCTTTGTATGTGTAACCAAGAGCTTTCAAATTTCTAAGGACTATACCGGCTTGTACGTCAAGCGGGGCGGTCAGGTTCCAGGACGCCTCCTGTCCGGTCGTCTCCGGGGTATATTTGAAGATTTTGTTTTTCCATTTCCAGTAGTAGGCGTCAAGCTGAAGCTCATAGTCGTATGCCCCGGTTTTACGGTTGTACTTGGGTTTGTACAGATCGCATAGTTCGAACCGTCCGAAACGTGTGTCCTCCGTCCAGTCGCCCAGTTTGAAAAAGACAGGAGATTTCAGAGAGAACTTCAAAAGTATAAAGTCCTCCTTCATCAGAGTGAACTTACGTTTGCTGCTTTTTCTGACAACATCCTGATAACATGGTGTACCAGCTGAATTTCTGATCTCAATTTTCATACAATATCTTTCCTGTCGCCCGGATTGGGTTCTTTGAGTTTGACCATAAACTTACCCCGGCATTTTCCGTAACTTCCATACTTGCCGCAAGACAGATAGTACAGATTGTAAATCTTTCCCAGTGCCGGGATTTTCAGTGCAATTTTACCCTTTACCAGTTCGGATACAAAGGACGAATATTTATCCAGATAGTCACTTTGCGAGTTTCCCGTAATAAAAAAAGGCAGGGTGAGCTCCCTAGAATCCATCTTGCAGATCTCAGGCGATGAAGTAATCTGTATGCCATGTTCCAACCTGCTGTCATTTTCGATATAGTCCTTCACAGGAGGGGGTGTCAGTATAGCCTCCAAAGCTCCGTCCATCAATTCCGCACCCCATGTACTCCAGATATTCCTGCCATTAATAAAAGCATTCCTCTCCATAATCACATTCCTTTTGTGTTTTTTTCTATCTCGGCAAGAGTGTCGTCCATGCCGCTCAATATGCCGGTATATTTTTCAATTTTCTCCAAATGATCGTTGCATTCATGCAATACATCGCGCATTTCCGTGACACACACCGAATGAGCAGCAAGTTCCTTTGCCATATTCAATGCTGCCGTGGAAATAATAAGCATATTCGCATTCATTTCCGTTCCTTTGGTTTCCAAACGTACATTAGACTCATACATGGCTGTCAGCCGTCCGCTGATCTCCTCACCTGTTTCCTGGCTCATGGTGGTGGAATATCCTTTGGAAGAGGATTGGGAATAAGAGTCTCCGGATGCGTCCCATCCGAAGATATCCGCCAGACTGTCTCTCTCGGCCAGCACTGCTTCAGACAACTGTTCCTGCATCTCACGCAATGCATCAACCTCATCTTTCGTATAACCATCCTCACCATATTCTGCCCAAGTTTCATATAGTTTTCTGACCTGTTCCTTGTACTTGTCGGCCATCATGGCTCTGATAATGGATTTGCGGAGCTGTTCCTCCAGATTCTCGGCCAGTTCTTCATTTCCGTTCTCCAGATCGGATATCATCTCCCAGTAAGAATCCTCAAAACTGTCAAAGGATATACCGGTAACCTGTTCCTTCACCGCCTCCAGTATTTCCTTTTCCGTTTCGCCATATTTGATGATATTTTCCAGATGGTTCCTGAACTCTCCGTCCATAACAGACCAGAGGCCGGCATAATTCTCCCTGATGGACTGCAAGACTTCCGGGGACATATTGATCATATCTTTCATCTCGTTGAACGTCACACCGTACTCCCTGGATATCTCCCCAGCGACATCACGCCAGTTCTGTCCTTCCCATTTGTAGGAGCCTTTCCACATCCTGTAGCCCTGGCTGTGACTTCCGATACTGCTGCCGGCACTCAGACGTGCCTCGGCAAGATTCAGAGCTTCCTCTCCGGCTTTGGATGCTTCTGCACCGTAACTTTCATTTATATATGCCTTTTTTTTGTCAAGCAGCTCGTCCCAGATATCCAGTAGATTATCATACTGCGCCACCATCTCATTATAACCGGAATAATCAGCGCCATGGAAAATACCACCGGCCCCCTTGATCCCAAAAATGGACCCCACCGTATCGAAAATTCCTCCTACGGCATTGCTCACAGTTTCCAGTATATTTCCCACGAATTTGTCAAGCCCCTGGTCACCGATTTGGTCAAGTATGGCCAGGATGGCAGCAATAATCCCGCCTATCTTCGATCCGGATTCCGAGAGTACGTCAACCAATGACCCGACACTATCCCCGAATGAGGAAAGACTTACATTCGCTTCCCCGAGCTGTGCAATGGCATTGGTGACTCCGGTTATATTGTCTATAGCCTTCTTTGATGACTTGTCCACATTCGTTTTCGCATTCGTGACATTCTGGGATGCTGTATTAAGCTTTTTCTTCGCCACCTCCTGCTCGGCATGTGTTCCACTTTCCAAGGACATATTATATTCATCCTGAGCCTTGGTCAGTTCCTCCTGAGCTTTTCTCAGATTGTCCAACTGGTCTGGAAGATCACCAAGCAGTCCGCCTTTGTCAATAATGGCGGATTGTATCCCGTCTAAAGCTTCGTCAACAACCTTTTTTTGCTCTACAGCCATATTCTTATACTCATCGGATTCACGGAACAGTTTCAACTGTGCCCTAACTTTGTCAAGCTCTTTTTTAGACACCTTACTTAAATCCCCGAATATCAACTCCCAATTGATCTCCTGCTTCAACTTCTCAACATCCAGAGCCGACAGAGCTTCCTCAAACTCCTTTTGCAGGGATGCGATCCTGCCTGCATCAGACTCACTATCCATCAAATTCCTGTATTTGCGCGTCAACGCCTCCTTTTTCCCTTGGAAGGTGCCGTATTTGATCAGATATTCGTCCCATGCACTTTCCTGCTCACGCAAACCCTCTTTCCTCTGACGTCTGGTGGTGTTGCTGATGATCGTGTCAAATGCCGACGTATCCACGGACACCGAGTACGAGTCAAAGGATTTTTTCACATAACGCTTGTCCTTTTTCGCCTTCAGTTCCTCCTCGGCCTCGAACTTTTCTTTCTCAAATCGGATTACAGCCTGGATATAGTCATCCTTCTGCCGCCGCAGAAGCGATATCTCCCTGCGGTTGTCAAGTTCCCGCTGTGCCAGTTCCTTTTCAGCCCCGGCCTCCATAGCATCAATACGGGTTTGGGCTATCCGGTATTCCAGTTCCTCCTCCTGACGCTGACGCTCCTGCAAATGTTTCTTCTGCAAGTCCTCCAGTTTCACACTCTGCGCATTAACCGCATTGGCTTTCTGAGGATCCACCTGGATATCCGTCTTGCCGGAAAGAATGGTGCGGGCCATGTCCCTGTACTCGCTGTCCGCATTTTTTTCGTCTGCAAGCCATGTTTCCAGCTGTTTCTTGTTCATCTTGATGAACTCATCCCGCATCTTGATCCTCTTCTCGTTGTCCTCCAGGGACTTCTCCAGACTCTCACCCCGCAGTTCCCGGATTCGGAGCTCAGCACCCTTGATCATGTCGCCATACTTCCTGACATCATCATCAATACGTGCTAGTGTGCCCGGAGTATTATCGAACCAGGAGGTGGAATATCCGGTATTGCTCATGGAAGAAGTCACATACACCCCTCCGGCCTGCTGCGCCTTCAGCGCGTTCTGGTATTTCTTCCTGTATTCCTCCAGATTATTCTCCTCTTCCTTGATGGCTTCCCGGTTCATATATTCCAACAGTACCTTCTGCTGCCGCACGAACTCCCTGGCTTTGCCGCTGGAAATATCCAGTGCCTGTCCGTATTCCCCCACTTTGGTTATCACTCCGGGAATATTGTCCGTGATTTTGGTGATGATGGAATTAAGTTCGGCCTGCTCATCCGAGGATAGTCTGGTCTTGGTCTTCAGCTCATCATACCGGTCCAGCAACGGCATATACTCGGAATAAAGGTTTATAACCCGTTCCTTCTGTTCATAAAACTTTTCATTGGCGGTGGATACTGTTGTATTGACAGTTTCAGCCATTCTGTTTTTCAAGCTGATCCATAAATCTCCAAGCCAGGACAACCGTCTTCCTAGTTTCAATTTGGCATTTTCCAACCTTGCATCAGCCTGAGCAGCCTTGTCAGATGCGGATACATACAATCCGGATTGTGTTAGCTGGCGGTCTATGATATTGGACACCCCTTTCATGAAATCACCAGTTTTGGCAACCTCCTCATTGATTTCTGCGGCGGAAAGTCCCAGGTTGTCCAGTATAAGAAGCGACTTGCGCCCCAGACCGGTCACAATAGAGTCTGTCATATATTCCACACTTTGGCCGGTCTGTTGCGCCTTCAACTGGGCGAATGCCAGATATTTTCCCATATCATCAACCGGGATCCGGAAATCCTTTGCCTTGACCGTTGCTTTCATCAGCTCAAGATCCGACAAGGTTTCCTTAGTGGCAGTACGAAGGTTTGCAAGAAGATCAGGGCGGTCCAACTTCTCAAATGCATGAAGAACTCCGTCAGCCTGAATGGCCACCTCCACACTTTCCCTGACAAATTCCTTTGCTTTGGACATGCCGTTTTTGAAAAAATCAAGGGCAGCCGCTCCGGCGGACGCAAAAAATCCCACCACCATAGCTTTCATATTCCCCAGTTTCAGGAATGACCCGGAAGTTTCATTGGTTCCGCCACGCAGACGGGCCATCGCCTCTCGTGTTTCCTCCAGCTGCTTTTCCAAACGGGCATATTCTTCCGGATGAAGGGACTTGACAGTATTGTCCAGCTGTTTTTGAAGCCCGCGGGCCTCTTTGGCCAGTTCCGCATAAGTTTTCTCGGTGCTCTTCATGGAGGAGCGAAGAATCTTCACTTTCGCATTATTATCGGATATGGCTTTGGAATTGGATTTCAGCTCTGCCTCCAGACGTTTGTACTCATCGCTGCCTTTCTTGCCGGAGGCTACCAGTTCTGTCATCGAATTGCGCAAACCATCATTCGTCCGTTGCAGCTCACGGGAGGACGCGTTTAGACGGTTCAGTTCCTCACGGGCCTCACTGGTATTCAGGGAGAGGGTGAACTTTATATAATCATCTTTCAGTTTCTTGTTCATACGGTTACTTTTCAGCAAAACTAGTAACCGGCAAGGAAGGGGCAAAGGACGGGAGAAACATGAGAAGCCCCGCATGTCCATGGACAACGGGGCAAAATATCAATGAGGACGGTATCCGGGACGATGCGCACTGTCATTCCCGTCCGGCCAGGGAAACAACTTCTCCAGCCGGTTGCGGATCTCCTTGCGGAGTGAATCGGACATGCCCGCTCTCAGATCAGGCAATGCGTTGTTGTACACTATCCCCCATATCTGACGGTTATAGATACGGAGATCGCGTTTCTCCCGCATGTCAAGAAAACGTATATAAAGAGGGTAGCCCGTTTCCAGCATTATCGGATCCACCCCCGTTATCTGGAACTCGGCCGCCGCAAGACGGTCACGCAGATGACCTGTACGGCCGGGCACAATTTTATCCGGGCGGAATCTCACCTTAAGTTGTCTTCCTTCCCGGTAAATACCTCTTTCCGCAATATCCAACTGCCGTTGATAAATGGTCTTGAAGTCACGGGACAGGGTTCTTTTGAAGAACTCCTCCCTCACAGGGTTCCATCCGTCACTCATTCCGTACCAAGTTTAAACGACACACTCCAACCGCTGTAATCCGTATAGAATCCTGTTTCCGGGGTAGTGGTCATCCGGTCAAGATTACGCATAAGACAGCACCCCCTGTTCCTGTCACCACGCATCACATTCTTGATGCTCTCGACAAGGGGCTGTGTATCTTCCAGTACCCGAACCGGACCACGGCGCTGCATATCCATACGGTCCATCAGAAATATAAGGCACAAGTTATCCTCCTCCACATTGTCCGGATCCGTACCTGTCTCCTGTGCGGACGGTACGACCACGAACAGAACCGGAAGCTCGTCAGAACTGATACTTTTCAGACAGTCGCTCATGTCCTGATCCACATTCACTACTCTGACGGAATGTATGCCTGGTACACGCCGCATGACATTCTCGTAATACTCACGATAGGTTTTCAAACTGATCATAGGCTCTATCTTTTGGAATGTAATTTCTCAAACTTCTTTCTGTAAAGGAAAATAAGGATATCCCAGAACGGTGTCGCCCTCACCTCTGCATAGTTCCCGAATGCCCCGTTCTCAGCGATATCCATTCCAATGCCCGTCCAGCCGGTATGGTCATCCGCTTCCGGCTTCTCATCTTTTCGGAAAAGAATCCGCAAGTCAACCGTTTCACCGTCAATTTCCAAAGGCTCCTCCCGGATGATGGCGAACACATTCATAAAAAACAGATAAGCATGAAGGCAGAGCAGAATTGGCGGTTCCGCACCTTCCCTTCCCGTATAAAGAGCTTTTCCGAACTCCCGTAATATCATGTCCCTGTCGCCGCCACCCTCATCACCCATCCGTCTTACCAGTGCCATGCACTTGCAGAAGGTGTCAAACGATACCCCGTTGAGCATGTCTTCCGGTCCGTGAAAGCCGTTCCATTCCGGAAGGAGGTTGATTCCGGTACTCAGGTCCAGCCGGAAAGATTTTCCCTCACGAATAACGAACGGATCCGTCAGGGACAACAGTGCCAGCGTTTCCTTCCATGTGGATGGAGGAAGATGCCCCATATCAACTGGGAGTGCCAGAAAAAGAGACAGAATTTTCAAACGTATCCCGGGTTCCGACAATATATGCTGGTTAGCCATGGTGGCGATCTCCAGATAACGGTAATACTGGGCAGGTGTCAGTTCCTCAAGCGTTTCCGGCACACTCACTTGTCTGTTCTGATAATATATTACACGCATAAAAATCAAAAGGTTATCCCCTTGCTTTGAAGCGTGGGACCTGAAACATAGAAATCAACCTCCTCAGGCGCGGCGTCCAAAGCCGCCACCGTATCCTGCAATTCCTGAAGATACCGGTCGGCATCGGCCTGAAGACTGTCCGCCACACTTTTCCGCGCCTCTTTCTCTGCCCGTAACTTTTCCTTTACAGTTCCGGTCTGCTGCACCTGTACGATACCTTCCGGAATAACCTCTACAGGCAGGCGATCAACCGCTTTCTTGATGGCCAACAGTGCCAGAGGTCGCTGGCATTCCTCCAAAAGAGTGTCACATACGTCCGGATCCCTTCTGACAAGCCAATCAAACCGCTCCTTTCCGACAACAGGCAGAATGTCTGTACGCTGTATTTCACGCAGGATGGGAACTAGTATGAGAAATAGACGGTGGCTGCCGATATGATAGAACTCGTCAAACTCGTCCTTGGTACGGATGAGCAATCCGTCCATCTGTCTTTTAGCCAGGCTTTTTTCCCAGAAGTCAAACTGCTTATCCTCCAAGAATCCTACCAGAGCATCCACCGACTCATACGCCAGATTAAGTATGTTCATTTCATCCTTATATTCCTGAAGGGCAGTCAGCCCCTTCTCATTCTCTCCCAGTTTCCTCTGCCTTCCGCTACCGCCATGCTGTGCATCCAACGTGGGAACAACCTTTACCCATGCGAAATATGCCACGGCACGCTGCGCCATGAATACAAGTTCCTCTTTCTCTGAATCCAGGTCTTCATCCCAATAAAGGTCGACTATCGCCGAAAGCACGTCCGCCCCGATAATACAGGTCAGCTGGCGTGCGGCCAAAGGCAGTACCGGCTTCCACTTGGAATAGTCCAGGCTGTCGGAAATCATTCCCAGCGCCGCAACAAGCTCCTGGCGCCCTTCTCCGTTTCTGTCGAATATCATTTTCATAACTTATATATTTTCTTTCATACGGTTTCCCGGCGACACGTTCTCTTCCTGACTCACCACATGCCTGTACAGTCCGATACGTATATCTGTTCCCGGCCAGTTAGCATTGATATACTCCTGCACCGGCTTGCAGAGTATCATGTCCGGAATAGCCGTTTCAGACGCATTGTAGACCTTGATGGAATACAGTTTCTCGCTTCCACTGCTCAGTTTGTTTTCCAAAATGAGGTTCGCCAGCACCGGATCAATTCCGAACCCGGAGGTGGCAGCAGCGTCAGCCTTGTTGCTGATTCTGATCTGTGCCTCGATGTAATCCTTCACCTTCTTATCAATAGGAGTCACCTTCCATCCCTCAAAATCGTTGGCTTCATCGCTCCAGAACCGGGTGGTGTGCATATATTTTCCCACATTCTTCATCCCGGTAATACCTCCGGCAAATTTCTCCATGCATTCATCCTTGTAATCCTCCAGCATCTTGGCCGTATAGGTTTCCCCACGCTTGCGGCATACGGATTTCAAACGTTCCTCCGCCTTGTCCCAATACCCTTGTGGAGATTCTATATGCAGACTGAGCGCGCTGGAATTCAGATTATAGTTATGCAGTAATGGTGCCAAGGTACCGGCTATTTCCAGCCAGTCAAAGGCTCCCAGAAAACGCGGGGTACTAACAAAATCCTTACAGAAGGAATAGATGTTGTAATATCTGGCCGACACCGGATATCGGAAAGGATCTGCCGGATCAAACATGGGATACCTCTCCATATATTCAGGATCCGGGAAAGGGAAATCTCCCACGACAATGCCTTCCGGATCATTTTTCCCAGGGGGAGGGTACAACAGTCTGGCACGCTGGTAAGGGATATGCTCCAACCTTAGTAGCTTCCCCCGCCCGCCAATACGGGGCGCACGGTTGCGGACAAACTTGATAAAGAAGCCCTGCATGTGGGTGAGATCAACCAGACAACGGTGCATACAAATCCGATAATCCCAGGAAGACATGTCCGACTCAATATCAGGTGCAAGCACCCATTTTTTGTAGAAACGGTTGTCCGTATCATCAATTGCATCCTCATAGAACCGGGGACCGTCCCCCCATTGCAGACCGGCAATCTTGCCAAGAATACCCTCACCGGCATAGAACCGGTCAAGCAGGCGCATGACCTCTCCGGGCATGTCATTGTTATCCCCCATCGGAACGATATCATATCCGGCCACACTCATTTTCCTCGTGAAACAGGTGTTACGGTTATGGTTCAGCATGATACTGGAAGGTTCCCATCCCTTACCACGTCCTGATATGTCAAAGGAATAAAGCGATCCATTGCCGGGGTCCACAAAGCCGAAATTTCCGCTACGTCTTACCTCCATATTACAAAGCTGTTTTCTGTCCGTTAAATTCCACTACCAGAATCTGCCAGCAGTTCAATGCGTTGCCTGTTTCCGTATCGACAAGAAACAGTTTATGACTGGCATTCTCTATTTTTTCATCAGAAGCCTTGGAACGAAGCCTGGCCGCTTTCAAAAACACCAGATCACCGCCAGACTGTTTCTGACGGTTGTATTTCCGGAATTTGATACTGAATGTCCCTTCAGCTTTGCTCACCGCTTTCATCTCCTCGACTGCGGTATATAAATTAATTTGTCCCATATTCGCTATTTTTCAAGCAAATATGGGACAAATGCAATATGGGATAAAGGACAGGACTACTTGCTTTGTGGATGCAATTTCTCTATCAGTCCTGCATAGAACCGAAAGAATTGCACCAAATCCAGATTTCTTTTCAAATTGTCCGGTTCCATCAACTCAAAGTCATCCAACAGAATATCCGTCAATTTCTCCGTATGCTCCCGAAAGGAACCGGGCTCATGATCCTGTATATTAGCCAGTGCATCTATCACTTGATCTGTTATGACAGCATTCGGGTTAAATCCTTCTTCTTTCATTTCAGGCCTCCTTCCAATATTTTAGGGTTTGTAGATTCACAGAAACGGAACTCGCCGCGTACTGGATAAATATGAACTATGAAGACAGTATTATACGGATTCTTATCGGGATAGACCTCAATATGTATATCATTGTTTCTGGAAACATCCACACGAAGCGGTTTGGTTCTTGGAAACTCTTCATCCAACATGGACGCTTTGGCACGAACAGCCTCAATAAAGGCATCACGTGACAGTTCATCAGGAATCAATACATGAGTGAAAGTGGAAATCCACTGGTTCATAGCCCTGCCTTTATTGTTGACAGACAGGTAAGTTTTGGGTTCATCAATAAAAAATTTCATCTCAGACCTCCTTTCCAAGCAAGATGTAACGACAGAACAAACCAAGCCAGGCAAAGCAATGCAGGAACAGCCGACACAAAACCGGCACATACCAATGCAGAAAAAGCTAAGGAAGCATGAGCCATAAGGCACACCTGACGGTTGGTAACTACGGATTCAAGAACACACGAGAACAATTGGTTCTCCTTTTCGCACCACGCACTGAACGTGGATTTTCCAACAGGCAAAGTAACTGTTTGATTTTTCATTTTGGTAAGCAATTAAAATGAAACAATATGTTGATTAGTACGGGAAGGGAACAAAAAAAGTTCCGCTCCCCGTTGCTTACCACCTTGAGAAAGGCTGTGGGCGCATTAACGACACCACACGGGACGGAACTATATGTATAGCCATGGACATAAAAAATGCCCGCAGCAAATATTTTGGCGAGCCTTCTCGCCTTTCTCAAATGGTAAGCACTGCAAAGATGGGGATTATTTTTTAATCCACAAACTTTTTGGAAAAGTTTCTTGAAAGCAAAACCTGCCAGTGCCATGAAAGCTAAGGAAGCATGAGCCATAAGGCACACCTGACGGTTAGACACTGATTCTTCAAGTACGGAAGAAAATAATTGATTTTCACGGTTCAGCCACATAGTTAGGACTGACGATTTGCTCACGACATTTATGTCGGTAGCAGGAATTGAAACTGTTTGTTTCATACGGATTGATTGCTTTAGCGTTTCGGCAATAATAGAACGCAAGAACGGCCGCCGTTTCCCGAGTTCGCTAAAACAATCAATCCGTAGTCACTCCGTAGAGCAATTAAGTTGATGGGAAAGGCAGCCGTAACTTTTGCACAACAAGTTGTGACTTCTACAATCTCCTATATATCATTTTGCTGACATCTGCAAAGTGAATCTGTATGGGCATAAAAAAAGCCCATTAAACTATCATGAGCATTAACCGCGCTCTACGTTCCTGACCAACAGGATTGAATTGTTTTAGCACTGCAAATATGAGAATTATTTTTTTATCCACAAACTTTTTGGGATTTTTTTTGAAGGCGGAGCACTGCCAGTGCCATGAAGGTAAGAGAAGCATGAGCCATAAGGCACATCTGACGGTTAGTAAACTTTCTTCCGAAATGAAAATTCTCTGATTTCAGTCATATAGCTGACCTCTCCACTGCTCTTACGGATAACGATAAATAATTAAGTGATTAAGAAAGAACCACAAAAAAAGCCCCGAACTTAAATGGTACGAGGCATAAAATCTTAAATGTCATTCATTTATAGGTACATAAAATGTAGTTTTTGACGGAGTATAGATACCGCAAGTAATAACCTCCAAAAAACCATTTAAAAAAGTATGGTGGTTTTTGATTGCATACTTC
>OHHH01000371.1_pt1 | contig 18178 bp, 14 predicted proteins | sample 1567951 | NCBI WGS metagenome assembly OHHH01 (sample SAMEA3879550, study PRJEB24766) | human gut metagenome | biome: human-associated habitat; feature: feces | place: USA | collected 1985/1987 | reverse complement strand
TGTTAAAAGACAGTATTGCCGTTGTTAGGAAAGCACATAAAACAATTGCAATTATGATTAGTAAAAGAAACATCTTTTGTTTTTCTTTTCGTTTAATATATTTGTTATAGCTAATCATAGTTTCTGCCGATAAATGTTCTGCGTCGTTTTCTTTTATTTTTTCTCCTTTTAGCAATTCATTTACGGATATATTAAATTCTTTGCAAAGCGGTTCGAATAGTGAAACATCCGGAAGGCCTCGACCGTTTTCCCATTTAGAAACGGCTCTGTCGGTTACGCCTAATTTGTTGGCTAATTCTATTTGTGTCATATTGCTTTCTTTGCGAAGCTCGGCGATAAATTTTCCTGTTTTTTCTTGGTTCATAAACCACATCTCCTTTCGCAAGAATCATAGCATAAAAATACAACAAATGCACCAAACGAACCGTAGAGTCAAATAAAACTCATGTTGTTTGTCAGGGTTGGGTTTTATTATACCAAATAAATATGAAATTTTCCATAAGCCGCTTATTTATTGACGGAGTAGGTGAATTTTTCTTATAATTAGAAATAATTTTGACGACAAAAATCCGTCTGCTGTCTGTTCGATATTTTTGATTTGAAATATAGCTTTAACTGTTGACAAAAAAAGTGGGGCTGTGCTAACATTATACAATAATAAGAAAGCAAAATTTATAAGGTTTCGGGGGAATGAAAATGACTCTTGATATGCTTAAAAACGGAGAAACGGCGATTATAAAAACCGTGGGCGGAGAGGGTGCACTCAGGCTGCGTTTTCTCGATATGGGACTTATTCCGCACACAGCCGTAACTCTTCAAAAAACCGCACCTATGGGCGACCCGATAGAAATAAGGGTGCGGGGCTATGAGCTGACGCTTCGAAAAGCGGACGCAAGACTTATAGAGGTTGAAAAGATATAATTATATATGAAAGGTACAGACTATAAATGATATTTGCACTTGCAGGTAACCAAAACTGTGGCAAAACGACACTTTTTAATGCGCTGACAGGCTCAAATCAGCATGTCGGCAATTTCCCAGGTGTAACGGTCGATCAGAAAATGGGCGACATTAAGGGCACGAAAAATTGCTCTGTTGTCGATCTTCCGGGTATTTACTCGATAAGACCTTATACGCAGGAGGAAATAGTTTCACGGGATTTTATACTTGACGGAAAGCCCGACGGTATAATCAATATAGTTGACGCTACGAATATTGAGAGAAATCTTTATTTGACGTTGCAGCTTTTGGAGCTTAATTTGCCGATGGTCGTGGCACTCAATATGATGGACGAGGTCAGGGCGAACGGCGGCACGGTTGATGTTAAAAAACTCAGCGAGAGCCTCGGCGTTCCCGTAATCCCGATAAGCGCAGCAAAGAACGAGGGCGTTTCCGAGCTTTCGGATAAAATGGTGTATGTTGCGAAAAATCGCATTTTGCCAAAGAGGATAGACTTCTGTTCGGACGGTCCCGTGCACCGCTGTATTCACGCAGTTGCGCATGTAATCGAGGATCACGCACGCAATATATCCGTTCCGCCGAGATTTTGCGCTACAAAGCTTATTGAGGGCGACGACGAATACTTTGCCGACAGGCTTGAGCTTGACAAAAACGAGCGAGAGCTTATCGAACACAGCATAGTTGAAATGGAGCACGATACGGGTCTTGACCGCAACGCTGCTCTTGCCGATATGCGCTATACGTTTATTGAAAAATCCGTGACACAGTCGGTCGTAAAATGTAATGAGAGCCGTGAGCATAAACGAAGCGTTAAAATGGACGAGGTGCTTACGGGCAAATATACCGCCCTGCCGGTGTTCTTCGGCGTTATGTTCCTTGTGTTCTGGCTTACATTTAACGTTATCGGCTCAAGGCTTTCGGACTTGCTTTCACTCGGCATAGACGCTCTTACAAATTTGTGCGATAAAGGGCTTACGGCATACGGAATCAACCCCGTTGTGCACAGCCTGATTATCGACGGCATATTCGCAGGCGTGGGAAGTGTTTTGAGCTTCTTGCCGATAATCGTTACGCTGTTTTTCTTCCTGTCGATACTTGAGGACACGGGATATATGGCAAGAGTTGCTTTTGTTATGGACAAGCTTCTTCGAAAAATCGGACTTTCGGGCAGAAGCTTTGTACCGATGCTTATCGGCTTCGGCTGTTCCGTTCCCGCAATAATGTCAACGAGGACCCTTTCGTCTGACCGTGACCGTAAAATGACAATACTTTTAACGCCTTATATGAGCTGCTCGGCGAAAATTCCGATATATGCGGTGTTTACGGCGGCATTCTTCGCAAAATACCGTGCACTTGTTATGATAGGGCTTTATGTAACGGGCATCGTGCTCGGTATAATAGTGGCTTTGATACTCAAAAAGACCGCTTTCAAGGGCGAGCCCGTACCGTTTGTAATGGAGCTTCCGAATTACCGTATGCCGTCGCCGAAAAGCGTTTTCCTGCTTTTGTGGGAAAAGGCACGTGATTTCCTGCAAAGAGCGTTTACGGTAATTTTCCTTGCGACGATTATAATTTGGTTCTTGCAGTCGTTTGATACAAGGCTCAATGTCGTTGATGACAGCGCAGACAGCTTGCTTGCTATGGTGGGCAAATTTATAGCTCCCATATTCACACCGCTTGGATTTGGCGATTGGCGAGCTGTAACGGCTTTGATTTCGGGCTTTACGGCAAAAGAGGCTGTTGTAAGTACCCTGTCGGTGCTTATGAACACGGGCACGGCAGAGCTCGGAACGGTTCTTCCGAGTATCTTCAACGGACTTTCGGCTGTCAGCTTCCTTGTGTTTACGCTTCTTTATACACCGTGCGTAGCGGCTGTCGCAACAATTAAAAAGGAGCTCGGCTCACGGGCAAAAACCGTCGGAGTTGTGTTTATGCAATGTGCGGTAGCGTATCTTGCGGCGTTTATAGTGTACAGCATAGGAAGTCTTATAGTATGAGCAGGGCGGATATTATCGTAATTTCGATTTTGGCGATAGCGGTTGCGGCGGCAATAATTTATATCGTAAAATGTCGAAAAAAAGGCAAATGCGTAGGCTGTTCGGGCGATTGCTCGACGTGTACGCTCTCAAAGAGAAACGAAAACGGCAATAAGCCGTAAAATAAACAAAACGGAATGTGAAATCTGAGTTTCACATTCCGTTTTTTGCGTTCATTGATTACTTCATTTCATAGCTCTTGCAGAAATGAGGGTTTTGCACCTTTTCATTTGTGCATGAGCAGTCGTGAGTTACCTCAATGACGGTCTTGTTACAGCCGCAGCCGTCGGTGTTGTACACACACTCGCATACGTCGCACTTAACGCCTGTATTTTCCATAATGTCACCTCCCATAGATGATATTATAGCTTGTGCAGGATTTGCCGTTTTATTCATGCATTTTCAAATCAAAATTTTTACAATTTCAAAGGGTGCCGAGCAGCTTGCCCGACACCCTCGTTTTTACCCGATAACCGACAAGGTTCAAATGTCAGTTATCTTGCCTGTGAAATTATATCCTCGCTGCTGACGGAAGCACTCATAATCAAGGATATATCTGCGATTGTGATTTCGCCGTCTGCGTTGACGTCTGCCGCTACTGCGGATGCGTCGCCGAGCGTTGAGTGGTTGTTTATGCTCTTGTCTATCGCAAATGCGTCGAATGCGTCAATCGCACCGTCTCCGTTAATATCTCCGAAGTAAACGTATGAGTAGGTTTCATAAACCTTTTTCTCCTTATCCTTCAGGAGAATGGAAGCGCCCGTTGACAATACGCCGTTAGTGTTAGCGGTAACCTCAACCAAGCCGAGCTCTGCGGTCAGGCAGTCGGCAAGTACCGTGCCGGATTTCAGCGTGTCAACTCCGTAAACGAAGCCTGCGAAGTTTTCCGTACCCAATGCCTTGTCGATTTTAGCACCTAATTGAGTGCCTGTAGCCGTCAACTTGAGCACAGGCGGAATATACTGCGTTTTCGGGAATTTGTAAGCACCCTTTGCTTCGGTTGTGCTGAGGGGCGTTGCGACGTCGTTTAATTTGAGAGTGAACGCCGTGTTGTCTATTCGTCCGTCCTCTGCTTCGGCGGAGAGCATTACATAAGCGCTGTAATCTTTACCGCCCAAGAATTTTCCGTCGTCGGCAAGACCGTTGCCTGCGGTACAGGTTTCGCCCTCGTCCCATTTTCCGTTTCCGTTCTTGTCAATGAACCAAACAAGACCCGAAGCGTACATTTTATCCGTGGTAACGCCCTTTGAGTCCGTTCCGATTACGGTAAGGTCATCTGTCGTCGCAGGGATTTCGTCTGTTGTGGGTGCCGTAAGTCCCGATACCGTACCGTTTACGAATGCAGGTCTCGGGTCGGCTGTTACATAGTAGGTTGCCGTTATGTCGGAAGCGTCGGAATATCCGCTGCTTGTGCCGTTATCCTCTATAAGCTGTACCTCTCTGCCGTTGATTATCAGCTTAACATCAGGGGCGAAGTAGTAGGTCTTGCCGTCCTGTCCCGTTTTGCCTGCCAAAAGCCTGAGAGAGTGAGCGTAGGTCGCCGCTTCGTAACGTGTGTTTTCAAGGTTTGTGCGGCTGATTTTCATTCCGTTTGCATCGGTTTCGTAAATAACATCAATGTATTCAGAACCGTAGTTGCTGTTGGAAGCCTCCCCCTCTGCGAGCGGCGTAAAGGGAGTACCGCCGCCCACAAGCGGAGTTTTGAGCTTATAGTTTATACTGCGATAGAGACTGATTAAATCATGACCGTCTACCGTCTTTTCGCCCATCATTGTAATTATGCGAGCGTTATTCATATTGATAGGATGGTAGGCTGTGCCTATCTTTTGAAGCTCGTCGTCGCTTTCGGGGATTTCTCCGCCGTAACGAAGGTCGCCCTCCTTCGGCTCGTCAGTTTCAACAGCAACCGTGTCGATATACACAGCCGACGGGTCACGCAGGCAGGGGAGATCCTCTTTGATTGAAATACCGCAGTTGTGAGCCTGAAATGCTTCTTCTGCATCACGCTCGGGTACATAGTAGTGTCCGTTGTAGTTCAAAGCGAAATAGCCTTGATTTGCGGCGGTGTTCATATCGGTTGAGTCTACTCGGGTAATTTTAAGCTTCATATCGTTAGTGATATAGTAATTACCGAATTCCGCAGCGTCTTTGAGCTGGAACTGATAGCCTTTTTTCGGTGTCAGCTCATAGTAAATGCGATAGTTGTCGTTGTATGCAACCTTATCATCATAAACGCTGCCGACAGAGTTGTTGCTTCCGTCTCTTGTACCCTTTGAAACGAGCTTACTTGTCAAATATGTTGAGCCGTCAAGCCATTCGCCGTTGGAACAGCGCACCTTTGTAATGTTCAGCTGAACGTCCTTGTAGGTTTTACCGAGCTGCTTATACCAGTCGGGGCCGCTGAATTGTACCTCTGCTATGGGAACAACTACCTTTAGATAACGGGTGTAGCTTACTTCCTCCGTACCGATTTTGCCCTTGTGAGTCATTGTTATTGTAACGGTACCGGGACGTTTTGCGGTAACAACGCCGCCTGAGTCAACGGTTGCAATGTTCGTGTTGCTTGATGACCAGGTGGTAGTAACATTTTTGTTTGGAAGATTTGCGTCTATGGGCGTGTAAATCTTGTTGAGCCTCATCTTGTTGGTTGAGGTATCCATAACAACCTTTGGCGCATCGTCAACCGTGGTGCCCTTGCCGTTGGTAGCATTTTTACCGTCAGCCGTAATATCCATACCTGTTATACGCTTGTTTACGGTTATCGTGAAGGGCGTACCCTTGACAGAGTAGCTTGTGTTCTCAACCTCTGCATAGGGAACAAAGGTGTATTTGCCCGTAGGAATCTTCTCCCCTTGAAGCATAAAGATTGACCACGTGTGTAGCTTTTGAACGGATGCGTCTTTATTTTCTGTAAATTTTGTCACAGGGAAGGCTATGCGAATTCCACCGTCGGGAAGAATCTTCGCAGACGAGTGATTTCTGAATTTCTCATAAGCCTCTGCCGGAACGTTGCCCTCATATATGATAAGAGATGCGCTCCAACGCTTGCCCCAATCGGCACCGTCGAAGTTCGGCATAATTGATACGGTAGCGGCGTTTGCTTTTGTGTTTTCCATTTCCGTTCTGTCAACCGTTGTCGTGATTTTGTGCGTTGCGCCGTAGTCCTTGCCGACAAAGGTGAATGCCTGCGGAGAATACCACCACTGACCGTTGTAATAAATCTTTGCACGGTAAGCGCCTGAGCGACCGTCTGTAAGTTTAAGCTCGCCTGTGGACATTTTGCTGACACCGCTTATACCGCTGTTGGCATTAACCCACTTGCCCTGTGTGCTGTTCCACATTTCCCACGATATATTCGAGCCTGAAAGTCCTGCCGTTGCAAGCTCTTCTGAGCTGACGGCTCTCAATCGATATTCGTGGTAGCTTATAGTGTCGTATGTGTCGCCGGGTTGTAATGAATATGTCCAGTCTCCGCTTGGTAAGCCTAATCTGATTCGAGGCATAACGAATATGTTTTGTCGGGCAGTAAATTCCTGCTTGAAGCCGAAAGCGTCATTACCCTGCAAGCGAGCGACAATAGTTTGCTTACCTGTCGGCAAATTACCGAAGGAAACGGTATCAAAGGTTGAGGAATACCTACACTCTTCCATTAAAACATTACCTGCCGAGCTGTTGGGCAATTCATATCCGTATGTGATTGACCGATTGAGCAGGTACGGCAATACGCCGTTTGTCTCGGACGGTGTAACATTAACGCTGAAGGTTGTGCCCGATCTGTCCTGCTGTGCGGATATACCGAAGTCAAGACCCGACAGGTCGGGAGCTGCGCCGAAGTTCATTTCGGCAGTTCGGGTTATCGCCCTCTGCGTTGTGTAGCCACGCCAAATTTCGTTTATTGTCAGGCGGAGCACATACAATTCGCCGTTTTTAAGCTTTAAGTCGTCCGTGCCGTTGACAGCCTTGAATTGGCGCATATCAATCGACTTCTCCAAGCCTGCATAGCTAAAGGCTTGAGATGACTGATGGTTACTTACCGCTGTTTTGCCGTTTTTGTCAAAAATCTGCCATTCGGAAAGTATCGTATAGTCCGTATTGTTATTGTAATCCTGAAACAGTTCGGTTTCATAGCCGCTGTAATGCGGTGTGAAGTCGTCCTTGATGCTTACACGTCTTTCCTCGGCTGTAACGAGGTTGGTAGTGTCGGTTGAAAATGTTGACCAACCGGGATCCTGCAGCTGCAAGCCGACATTTGCAGGGGTTTCTGCCGGTGTAACGGTTGCGTACTGATGAACTCTGCGTCCGGCAAAATTCGTTTTATTAGGGTCTGATTGTGTGATTTTTACGTTGCCTACAACTAAGTCACTTAACTTTCCGTTGATTGCCATACCGTATTCGCCGTATCTATATCTTTCCTTGCTGGTGTCGGTGAAATCTGCATAACGGTCAACCGCTTTTGTGTCAATTTCCACACTGCGAATAAAAACGTTTTTGGTTCCGAGACATGCTATACCGCGTGCACCGCCCGAACCCTGTATATATGCGTCATTGATAATAAGAGTTGAACTATTATCTGTTTTAATGGCAGCATAACTTGATCCTCTTCCGTAGAATTCGCCGCCGTTGATTATGGCTGTACCGTTTCCGTTAATCTTGACTGCATATCCGACAATTTGGTGGCGGATATTTCCTGTGTATTCGTCATCCTCCGAATACCATTTGCCGTAAATCTGCTTTGAACGGCCTGCCTCAAGCTGTCCGCCGTTGACCACAAGCTTTCCGCCTGTATTAACAGTTATGAGAGTTCGCTGGATTTCATCATCATTGCTGGTAAGCTTGCCCTCATAATGAATGTAGCCGCCCTTGCCTGCGGAGTCATAAATATAAAGCTCCGCACCGTCTTCTATGGTTATGAAAGGGTTGTACCAAGAGTAATCGCTTTTGTCAACACCGTAAACCAACGAGTGACCGTTCAGGTCGAGGTGCTTAACGCCTTTAACGGTTATATTCAATTTGTAATCGTCGTCGCCGACATATTTCAAGTCACTTGTGAGCTTCAAATATTCGGTGTTGGGACTTCTTAAAAATGTTTGTAAAACACCGAGTCCGAAATAGTTTCCGTCCTTGTTGCTTACTGACGTCCAATTCGGAGACGGGTTATAGCTTGCCGCTTGTGTCGGTATAATCGAAAGCGGAAGCATACCGATAAGCATAATAAGCGTCAGCAACACGCTCATTATTTTTTTGCTTGCCCTTTTAGGTTTCATCTCGATTCCTCCCTTTAGTGTGAAATGAACTGTAATTTTGTAAACCTTTTACATGGCGTACACTTGATCCATTAAGTATTCCGCCGTCATAGAGCCGTAGAAAAACTGATCGATTATGCCGTTTTTCTTTGCGTCTCTGATTGCCTTTGCCGTCTGCTTCTCGGTGTTCGAGTCAACGATAAGAGCAATCTTACATTCGGGACACTCCGAGAGCACCGTTTCCCGAAGCTTCAACCGTTCGCTTAATCGCCACGGAGGGTAGCCCGTAACCTCCATTATCAGTACCTCGGGCTTATACAGCCTGCAAAGCTCTGCCGTATCATCGGGGGTTTCGGCACTTACGACCTCAATGTCGTAATCCGAATTTTCAAAGGCGGTCGCAACCGCATCGGCAAACAGGAAGTTCTGCATATCTACTATAATTTTCTGCATCGCACTACCCTCCCTTCGATGGCAAATAAGTATATTCCTGCAACTTTATTGTATCAAATAAAAAAGGCTCTGTCTGTCCTCAAAAGTGAGGACAAATGAGCCTGTAATTGTAAATAAATTGTGAACACGCAGTCTTGACTGCCGTTTTTTATATTTCCTGTGAGGGGTCAAGCTGATTTCTCGGCACGATAAGCCTTTTGCTGACGGCGGCAATAACCAAGCGGTTGCGGCTTTCATAGCCCGTTTTCGTAAGCATACGGTTTATATAGGTGCGTACCGACGACTCCGCAATATTCAGCTTTTCGGCAATTTCCGCATTGCTGTTGCCCTCGCACAGTAAACGCAGGGTTTCAAGCTCCTGATCGGATAAATCGCACGAAAGCGCACGCCCGAGCTGAACGTGAGGCGTACTGTCGGGCCAATATTCCTTGCCCGCAAGCGTACCCTCGATAACGCTTACCAAATCCTCCGAGGGTGCGTCCTTGTACCAAAAGCTGTCTGCGCCGATTTGCTTCGCCCTGTCAAGAAATCGTCCCTCAAGCATAGAGGTAACCATAACGACTTTTATGCTCGGATGGCTTTTTTTAATTTTCTCTGCGGCGGCAAGACCGTCTGAGTCTCGCTCCGTGCAAATATCCATAAGCACAAGCGCAATATCGCCCTCGTCACATTTTTGGGGTGCTGTTTCGGCGCAGGTCAACGCACACGCAACCTCGCAATCGGCACATTTTTCAACGCAGGAAATAAGATAGCTCCTTGCAAGCGCCTGATCCTCGACTATCAATACCTTTTTCATAAATACCCCCTATGATATTTACAGCTTCGGCACGCCTATACGCAGTACAAAGTCGGGTAAGCTCTGCACACGCATATATCCGCCCGTTTTTTCGAGCTTGCGGCGCAGGTTTGTAAGTCCTCCGCCCTCGACAATCTCCTTTTCGGGAGGTATGCCGTCATTTCTGATTGAAATAATATAATAATTTTCGCTTTGCGTTACGGTTATATGAAGCTCCGTCGCTTTCGCATACTGCACGGCATTGTTCAATGTTACGACTATTGCGGAATACAAAATATCCGAATATTCGTCGGGCAATTTCACGCCGTCGGCTCTCAATTTAATGCCGCTTTTTTCAGCCTGCGATAAAAGTCGCTCCTTTGCGGTCATTTTACCCATATTGCGAAAGGCGATACTGTGCTCCCACTCGCTTATAATCTGCTCACGGGATACGCTTTTGAGATTTCCGCCGACATACTGCTTTGTAACGGTAAGGCAAGCGGCAAGGCTGTCGTGCAAGGCTGATTTTGCCGAAAGCCGTTCCTTTTCACGTGCAACCGCCTGCGCATTTTCGGACAACTCGGCAAGCTCCATTGCATCTTTTCGCAGCTGCTTGTTTTCCTGCTCCTGCATGAGCAACGCATTGTGAAGCTCCGTAACGTCCGCCGCCATAAGACGGATATATGAGGTTCCCTTGCCGTCGGTAACAACGCTTTTTTCAAACTGCCACACCGTTTTGTCGGGGAAAATATAGGTGCTTTCCGTGCGTTCTGTCGGCGTAACGCCCGTCGGCGGAGAATTCAAAGCCATTTCCATTTCGCCGAGATATTGCAAATCGCTTCCGAGCAAATATCGGCTCAGGCGGTACATTTGCAAATTGCACAAAACGGGAATACCCTTTGTATTGAAAAAGCAAACGGCAAGCGGCAGCCTGTCAAAGCCCTCTTTTACTGCATTTCGGCGCAGCAACTTTATTTTAGGCATCACTGTCACCTCCGTAACGTACTGTTATAAGCCGCGAGCCGTCCTCAAAAACAACAGAGCAACGCTCGGAGATAAATTCGGAAAAATCGGTATCACATTCAACCGACAATCGCATTTCGCCGTCAAAAACGGTAATTACAATCGACTGCAAGCCGTCGAGAGCTTTTTCAATGACGTTTTCCAAAAATTCATAGAAGAAAATTGCGGCGTCGCAGCTCATAGGCTTTGTCATCTGATATATAGCCGCCGCCTGTGCGCCATAGAAGCTCAAAGCTCGCACAGTTTCATCAAACGTGAGGCGTATTTCCTGCTTCGGAAGCAGTTCATACTCTGCACCGAGGAAATTCAGGTTTGCAAATCGCTTGATATATGAGCCGATAACGGTAATTTTTTTGAAAAGCCGTGTCGCCTCTGCCTCGTCTGCGGTTTTACAGCTTTCAAGCATAGCACTCAAGGAGTCGCTCTGCTTTTTCGCCTTTATTTCAAGCGTGTCGTATATTCGGTTTTTCTCACGAAGCTCGTTCAGCTCCTTTTTTACACGGTACGCCTCTTCGAGAGCCTTTTTATTTTCCTCAAGCTCTCCCCGTGTAACGTCAAGCCTTTTTTGCAACGCCATAAGCCTGCCGACATCCGTTTGCCAAACAACATATCCGCCGCTTATTTTTGCGGAGGAGACACGCATATTTCCGTGATATATAACGGGCTTTTCGAGGATGGGAAGCTCTGCGATATTTTCAGCACTATCGGAGCGTAAAATGATATTGCCGTCGCTGTCGGCTATGTAGCAGCCTATTCCCGAAATGCGGAACAGCTCATCATAGTTGTCGTTCGACTGTATCATTCTGCATTGAATACAGCTTTCGTAAATCGCCGCATATAAAAGGCAAAAGGTTACGTTCATATCTCCGAGCCAACGGCGTATAAACTCAAAGCCTAACAGGTATAAAAGACCGTACAGAACAATTGCACAGCCGAACAAAAACGGAGTCAACCGCCTTTTGTCGCCGTAGGGAATACGGCTTTTCTTGAACAGGCAGGCTAATGTAAAGGTCATACAGCCGACTATCCACACAAGGCAGGCATAGTAAATCGGTTGATGTGTAAAGCCGTTGCTCGGATTACTCGGAGCACCGTTGAATGCAAACACAAATTGGTGCAGGTCGTTTGTAATGACAAACAAGAAAAGCACCGACGGGATAATTGCAAGCATACCCGTTCTTTTCGTAAGACGGTAGTTTTCGGATTTTCCCAACGTCATGGCGATAAACACTCCGAACAGCGGAATAAACAGCATGGGAAGATAATAAAGATACCATAAATATCTTGATGCGGTGGGATCGCTGACAAGCTCATATTTCACGGTGCGTAAGGAAATCCAAATAATAATAAGCGCAGAAATCATACGCAGATAATGAAGCACCTGCTTTTGAATTATGCGCCTGTCAAGAGAAAAGCCCCATGCGGAAAACAGCAGCAAATAAAGCCCTGCTCGGATGAAATTGTATTCTTTGCCGCCGATATCGAGCCGCGCAAGTGTACGGCAGCCGTAAGCCGCCGCAATAATCGCAAAAACGAATATCGCACAAAGTATTTGCTTCCTGCTTCGCTTCACGGGGTAACGCCTCGCTTCCTCATAACGCTTTTTGCTCGAAAATTCAATATAGAACGAAATAAAATGGAATATCTTATTTTTAGTCTATCATAAAGCACGCCTTTGCGCAACTTTTTTGTTTAAGCACGTTTTGCTTAAAGGCAGCTTGCCTTGATAAAATTATGGCGTTCTGTATACCGTAAAATCTCAAAAATTGCTTGATTTTTTATTTCTTGTATGATATTGTTAGTATACATACCAATACAATTACTAAGAGGTGCTATAATTGAGAAGAAACAGCAGTGAGACAAAGAGAAAAATCCTGACCGCATGCGTCCGTCTTTTTTTGGAGCAGGGGTATAAGAACACCTCGGTCAGCCAAATCGTTGATGAAGCAGGCGTTGCAAGGGGAAGCTATCTGAATTTGTTCCCGACTAAGGACAAAATTTTGCTTGATTTAGTCGAAACAATGTTCAGCGGTCAGTTCAACGTAGCAAGGAGCATTGCGGATCAAAATTTGCCGCCCGTTTTTGCTTATGCGGTGGAAACCTCTCTCCAGCTTACTCTCACGGAGCTGAATGAAAATCTGAGAGAAATATATATTGAGGCTTATTCGGTACCCGACACGGCGGAATATATTTATTTGAGCACTACGGCGGAATTAAAGCAGATATTCGGCGCAAATTTCCCCGATTACAGCGACAGCGACTTTTATGAAATGGAAATAGGCACGGCAGGACTTATGCGTAACTATATGTCTCGCAAATGCGATATTCATTTCCCGTTGGAGCGCAAGCTCAACAGATTTTTAACGGCGGCAATGCGTGTGTATCTTGTGCCGGAGGAGGAGCAGGAAAGGGTGCTTGCTTTTATCGGCTCGATTGATATTCGGGAGCTTGCCGTTACGGTTATGCATAAGCTGTTTGCCATGCTTGAAATGAAATATGATTTTAAGCTGTCTACGGACGGCGAAACGGAGAAAAGAAGATGAAAACAGGAAAAAAACTGCTCACAGGTATGATTTTGGTGCTTTTCATCGTTTTTGTCGCAGGATGCGGCAAAGCGGAAAAAACCGGTGTCGCTGCACTGCCGGAGGTGCGGAACAACGGCACGGCGATTCAATGGAGATACCCCGCTGAAGAAGAATGGCGCGACCTTGTGGCGCTTTCCGAGCTGCGGGGCGTTGCAGGAGAAAATGGTAAGAACGGCACCGACGGAAAGAACGGTCTTGACGGAAAAAACGGTGCCGACGGCACAAACGGAAAAGACGGCATTAACGGCACCGACGGAAAAAACGGTCTTGACGGAAAAAACGGCGTTGACGGTAAAAACGGCGCCGATGGTAAGGACGGTATAAACGGTACAAACGGAAAGGACGGCAAAGACGGTAAAGACGGAGCCGACGGTAAGGACGGTATCAACGGCACTGACGGCATTAACGCCAAAAACATAGAGGTGCAGCGAGCCGAATCCTACATACAGTGGCGTTACGAGGGCGACGAGTGGCAAAATCTTGTTGCGATAGCCGATATAGATGGCCCCGCCGGACAGAACGGAACGGACGGTGCAAACGGAAAAACTCCGGAATTCCGTGTAAATGAAAACATCCTGCAATGGCGTTATGTCGGCGATGAAATATGGCTGAACCTCTACGATCTTACCGCATTAAAAGGTGCGGACGGCAGAGACGGCATTGACGGTAAAGACGGTATAAACGGTAAAGACGGATCCGACGGCAAGGACGGAACAAACGGACAAAACGGCTCTGACGGCAAAGACGGTAAAACACCTTTTATCGGCGAAAACGGCAATTGGTGGATAGGAGAAATTGACACCGGCATCAAGGCGGCGGGTACCGACGGAAAAGACGGTATAAACGGAATTGACGGTACAAATGGTAAGGAAATTGAAATCCAAAAGACCGATTTGTATATTCAATGGCGTTACAAGGGCGGCGAGTGGCAAAACCTTGTGGCTCTCGCAGATATTTCAGGTCCCTACGGACAAAACGGCACAAACGGCGAAGACGGTAGAACTCCCGAATTTCGGGTAAATGGCAATCAGCTGCAATGGCGATACGAAGGCGAGACCATTTGGCTGAATCTGTATGATTTATCCGCATTGAAAGGTGCAGACGGCAAAGACGGATCATGTGCCGGATATTTTGCAGCAAACGGCAGAGTATACAGTTGGGGAACACCGCTTCCGTTCAATGTAAAAAAAGAAAGCGGAGATTTGATCTCCTATGACTCATCAAGCAAAACAATCACCCTTTCAAAAGGTCACACATACAGTATGGTGTTCAGCGGAACGGTTATGATCAGCGCTAACGGTACGTATAAGCTGTGCGGTGCATCACTCATTGACGGATATAACAGTTCTGAAATGATGCTTGAGACGCGAACCTATGTGAGTATGATAGATGACGGTCAAAGTGCAAGACTTGGTATGTCGTATAACACTATATACCGTGCCGAAGAGAATATTGCTTTGACATTTCAATATACAAATATGCTCTTCCAGAATACCAATTTTACCGACAGTCAGTACAACATAACCATTATTGCTCTTGACTGAGCCGACCTACACGAAAACGGAGGTAATGCAAAATGAAGAAACGAATACTAAGTATCCTGCTCGCTTTTTGTATGATGATGAGCTTTGTACCGATGATGGCAAGTGCAATTGAGATTTACATTGACTTGACCATTGTCGGTCAGGCAAACTTAACGCTCGAGGTTGTGTCGGGCGACAGCATTGACAATATCAAGGAAAAAATTCGGGATAAAACGGGCTTTTCTCCCGATGCGCAAAGACTGTTTTTGGGCGAAAAAGAGCTTGAGAACGGGCGCACGATGGCAGATTACAATATTCATAAGGGAAGCACGCTGAGTTTGCGTTTGCAAAAGACGATACAGCTTGGCACAGACGCACTGAATAAAACTGTAAACAGGGCGAGCACACCGACCGTGTATTTCGGGCAAAACCAAGAAAATAATCCCGCTGCATGGCGAGTTATCGGCTATGACGGAAACGGTGTTGCCGGCGCACAGGGGGATATGACCCTGCTTGCGGCAGGCGATATGGGAGTTATACCATTTGCCGATATCATATTATACAACGAATACGCACCGAGTAATTTGAAAACCGCGATAGACGCGCTTGCGGAAAAGCTGACGACAGAAGAAAATGCTACCGTAAAGAAACGGACGCTTACAAGCGGAAGTTACAACGAAGAAAATACCGACTGTGTAGCGGGAGGGCAGGTGGATAACGCTGTATTTTGGCCGCTTTCCACAAAAGAGGCTATTGCGGTAAACAACGATCTGCGTGCCTTGGATCCTGCGCATCCGAATTGGGTGACAAGCAGTTGGTGGCTGCGCTCTCCTGGCTCCAAGACTTTTTATGTCGCCATCGTGAGTAGTGATGGTTCTGTCCAATACTCTGGGGCCTCTATCCGCAAGAAAAATAATCATCGGACTGTTCGTCCTGCTTTTAACTTAAATCTGAACTCTGTCCTTTTTGCATCTGCCGCCGTGGGCGGAAAGCCCGACGGAGGGCTGACCCCGATTTCCGAATACAGCGGAAACGAGTGGAAGCTGACGCTGAGGGACAGCAGCCGCAGCTTTTCCGTAACGAGCAATAAGACTGTTACAACAGCGCCGGGCGGCACCGTAGAGATTACCTATACCGGCACGGAAACGGGCGGCAATGAGTATGTTTCCGTCCTGCTTTGCGACAGCAATGACAATGTACTTTACTACGGAAAGATCGCTCAAAACAGCGCAAGCGGCACGGCAAGCATAGCGATTCCCGGCGACCTTGCACCGGGCGACTATACCCTCAAGGTGTTCAGCGAGCAGTGCAACGGCGATTATAATACCGATTACGCAAGTAATTTCACAGACATTGCGCTGACGGTGGAAAAGCCGGTTGACGAGCAGTTCACCCTCACCCCCGGCGGCAGATATTATTTTGACCTTTCGGCAATGGATATTCCCGGAACGGCAAACGGCAGTCTGCCGGACACGACGCTCCACTATGTTCCCTTTACTTATGCCGGAACGATAGAAGCCTACAAACTCACGTCTGCGATGGCGACCACCGAGGAATATGCACAGCAGAACAAATACGCTCACAGCCTGTTTGTGGCGGACTATGCCGTAACGAATGATGTAAGCTGGGATGCCCTGAATACCGCAGATCTGATTTTCGGCAAGGACTATGTCGCCGGCGGCGTGGACTATACCCTGCGCGCACCGTCTGTGGGAAGTAACTATACAGGTTCGGGCAATTCCGAACGCGGCGTGCCCCAAAGCAACGAATGGGACACGATGCTGAATAAGGACAGCGGATATATCCAAAACTGGAATGGAATGTATTCGTGGGGACAGGATGCTTTTTCTGGCGGCGCGTCGTACCGTGCGGTTCGCGGGTGCGATTCGGCCCGCTACTGGATCAGCGTCAATGCTGCGTACTCCAACCCGAGCGTCGGTTTCCGCCCCGTCCTTGAAATCCTGAACACTGACCCTCTGATCTCTGACAGTGACAGAGACCTCGGAGATAAGAACAGTAATTTTACGATCACCTACACGGTCGATGACGCCGACTCCGGCGACGTCTTGACGGCGACGGAGTCGCTCGATGGGCAAACGACAAAGTCGTTTGGCCCGACGCGAAATTCGGTAAACACCATCTCTGTCGATGTCGACTCCCTGAGTCTCGGTAAACACACCGTCAAGGTCGTCGTCAGCGATGGACAGGGCGGCACAGCGACCCGGACGTGGACGTTCACCCGCACAAACTCCGCACCGACCATTTCCGGCAGCGACGGCAACCTCGGAGATAAGAACCTCGGCTTCACCTATGCCTACACCATTGACGATGCGGACGGCGACACACTGACCGTCGTGGAGGAACTCAACGACGAGACGATTCGCACGATCAACAATGCGCCCAAGGGCGAGGAGCTGACCGTGACGATCACCTCCGAAAAGCTCTATGCGCTGGGGCTTAATTCGGTCAACACCCTCAAGATCACCGTCACGGACGGCAAGGGCGGTACGGCCTACCGTCGCGTCACCTTCAAACGCACAAACTCCGCACCGACGATCTCCGGGCAGGACAAGGCCCTCGGTCTGAAGAACGGGAGTTTCGCAGAGAATTACACCGTGAGCGACGTTGAGGGCGACAATGTGGTCGTCACCGAGTTCGTGGATGACGTGCAGATCCGCAGCTATCAAGCAACGCTGGGACAGCAGGAAACGATCGAGCTGACCCGAGAGAAGTGGCTCTCGCTTACCAATGGACAACACCAGCTCCGCATCGAGGCGGTCGACGGCAACTTCGCCACCAGCGTCCGTGTATTCTCCTTCAGCAAGAAAGAGACAGTCATTAAGTTCGAGCTGGTCGCGCCGGAGGAGACCGATGCAGCGGCGACTAAGGTGCTCGTGACGCCGACGTGGAAGATCGAGGGCGCGGTCACCAAGGTGGAGGCGTGCAACAACGGTTTTGACGCCGTTCCCACATGGGAGGACATCACGGCGATGGTGCAGATCAACCGTGTCTACAACTTCACCAACAAGACCAAGACCGCGAGCAAGTGGGGCGTGAATATCCGTTTCACCATCACAAAGAATGAGGGCTTCGAGGGTGAAGTCTCCATCTCGGGTTTCGGAGGTGCGTATGAATAAAGCTATGAAGTATTTGACTCCGAAAAAACCTATCTCCAAGATCGCCCGTGACCGGGCAGAGGAGATGGAAGAACGGAATGTCGACCTCTACGAGGCGATCGCTGGACTCTTTGAAGAGCTGGCTGCGCTGGAACAGTCCAACGCGGAGCTGAAAGCCCGTGTTGAAATGCTTGAAAAAGGAGGTAAGCAGAAATGAAGGTTAAGACCTATATGATCGCCGTCTATGCCGTTCTCGTCAAGAACGGCAAGCGCGAGATCGAGGAGCTTCCCGAAGCCTATATCATTCCTGTTGCTGAGTATTTGGCTACTCAGGAAGAAGCTACCAACGAATGAGATAAGCGGTGAAGCAAAAACCCCGAGGTAAAGGCAGTTTACATCTTTCCCGGGCAACCACAAAGGCTCGTCCCGCAGTACACGCAGACCACCTTGAAGGGGGCTGCGTT
>OHHH01000354.1_pt1 | contig 18694 bp, 19 predicted proteins | sample 1567951 | NCBI WGS metagenome assembly OHHH01 (sample SAMEA3879550, study PRJEB24766) | human gut metagenome | biome: human-associated habitat; feature: feces | place: USA | collected 1985/1987 | reverse complement strand
TCTTTGTAGACGAAACGAACAATAAAATATACTTATAATATATATATATTAATGTGTGCGTTTACCATACTAACCGGATTTGATCCGATTAAAGTCAACCTATGAGCTATACATTATTAGACTTTCTGTGTTTGTTAGGTGCCGTCGGTTTGTTTCTCTACGGCATGAAAGTGATGAGTGAGGGATTGCAGAAAGCTGCGGGCGACCGTCTGCGCAACATTCTCTCGGCAATGACCCGAAACCGGTTTACGGGTACTCTCACAGGTTTCTCAATCACAGCCCTCATCCAGAGTTCGTCAGCTTCGACCGTAATGGTTGTAAGCTTCGTGAATGCCGGCCTGATGACGCTGGCTCAGTCGATGGCCGTGATTATGGGTGCGAATGTAGGCACAACGTTCACGGCATGGGTGATAGCTCTTTTCGGTTTCAAGGTCAACATATCGGCATTCGTGCTGCCGCTCATAGGTCTGTCCGTGCCTTTGCTTTTTTCAAAGAAAAGCCGCACGAAATCCATAGGCGAGTTCATGGTGGGATTCTCATTCCTCTTCATGGGCCTCGACCTTATCAGCCAGTATGTGCCGGACCTGCAGCAGAATCCCGAAATGTTTGCTTTCCTGCAGCAATACACTCAGATGGGTTTCGGCTCCGTTGTCATATTCCTGCTGGTGGGTGTCATTCTCACTATGGTCATCCAGTCATCGGCCGCTACATTTGCCATCACGCTTATCATGTGCAGCAAGGGATGGATTGATTTCAACCTTGCGTGCGCTATAGTGCTCGGCTCCAACATAGGCACCACCATCACTCCTATCCTGGCATCAATGAGCGGTAATGTGGCCGCCAAGCGTACGGCAATGGGACACCTCCTCTTCAACCTGCTGGGATGTGCCTGGGTGCTGTGTGTCTTCAATCCTTTCATAGAGCTCAACACCTGGATTACCGAATCGCTCGGTCAGGGCAACCCCGATGCCCTGGCAGAATATGTCAATTATCTCCAGGCCCACGACAGCGCTGTCTATGACAACCTGTTCAATACGCTCCCGAGCGATCATCCCCTCTACGGCCGCGTGACCGCTGCCCAGCACACCATAGAATCCATGCAGTTCAGCGTGTCGTTCGGCCTTTCGATGTTCCACACGGTGTTCAACCTCATCAACCTGTCGATAATGATATGGTTCACCAAACTCTATGTGAGAATTGTCGAATACCTCGTGCCCACCAAGCACAAAGAAGACGAAGAATTCCAGCTCAAATTCATCTCCGGCGGTCTGCTCAACGCTTCCGAGCTCAACATAGCCCAGGCTGAAAAAGAGATCGCCGTGTATGGCGAGCGCGTCGAGCGTATGATCGACATGGCGAAACGGCTCGTGCACACCAAGTCCGAAACGCAGGATTTCACGGAGCTCTATTCCCGACTGGAAAAATATGAGGATATATCCGACCGCATGGAGATAGAGATAGCCCACTATCTCAACCGATGCGCCGAGGGACGTCTCTCCAATGAAGGCAAGCTGAAGATAGCCTCCATGCTCCGCATAGTCAGCGAGATAGAGAGCATAGCCGACTGCTGTATGGGCGCCGGAAAGATTCTGGTGCGCAAAACGCAGAGCCGCGCCGAATTCACAGAAGAGATCTACGAAAATATCGACACCATGTTTGGTTACGTGAAGGACGCGATGCTCAACATGCTCCACCTGCTGCACGACATCGAGCATGCCCGCGAACCCGAGATCATAGCCTCCTACAACAAAGAACGCGAAATAAACAACTACCGCAACCAGCTGCGCACGTCCAATATCGAGAATATCAACGCACGCCGCTACGAATATCAGGCCGGCATCTACTACATGGATCTCGTGTCGGATCTCGAAAAGACCGGCGACTACATCATCAATGTTGTCGATGCCATCAAGGATCAGATGCGTCAGGCAGCGGCCTAAGAGCTTTTCTGCCCGACGGCCGAAACCGGAAGAAAGATCACATCCGGCAGATAAACCCGAAATAAAAGCGTGATCAAAAATTAGGCGGACACATTTTGGAGAAAATATTAAAATTGTGTAACAAATAAGCAACAATTGAGTTTGGCTCAGGCATAGAATTAAAATCAATATTATCTTTGCATTGAAAAAAACGGCAATTTGTTGCGCCCGATTTGTTAGTATATCACAATGCCTTTAGATAATAAGTCAGAATTATCTGTTGACAAAGCCAAAATTCTTATAGTCGACACCGATTCGATGTCGAGCGAGTTGCTTCAGTTTCGTTTCGAATCGGAAGGATTCCAGGCTGTCATAATATCGAGTGGAGAAAAGGCTTTGGAATCGGATCTTTCGGGATATTCCCTGATTATTGTTGACCTGATGGATCAGGAATTAAACGGCGTGAAGTTTACGCGTATGATCAAATGCCGCCCTGATTCATTCAATATACCGGTGATCATGCTTTCCAAGAAATCGTCGGAAGACGATGTTGTGGAAGGCCTGGATGCCGGAGCCGACGATTATATATCGAAACCGTTTTCATCGCGCGAACTGATAGCGCGCGTGCGCTCGGTGGTGCGACGCCGCCGCATGATGAGCTTACGCCGTGCTGCTAATGCGGTCCGTGTCGACGGACTCGTGCTCGACCTCAGTGCCGGTCGTGTGACCATCGACGGTGAGCCAGTGATGCTGACGCGCACTGAATATCTTATCCTGGCAATGTTCATGCGCAACCGCAACAGCTTCTTCGACCGTTCGGAGATACGACATGAAGCCTGGGAAGATGAAAACGGAGTGTCGGATCGCGCCGTCGACACCAACATCTCGCGTCTGCGCAAAAAATTAGGCGATTACGGCCGCAATATCGTCAACCGTCAGGGCTTCGGTTATGGGTTCGTTGACTGAGCCGTTGCCATCATCTTTTTCATCGGGCATCCTTGAAGCCGGATGCGATGAAGCCGGACGCGGATGTCTGGCTGGTCCGGTATGCGCCGCCGCCGTCATCCTTCCCGAAGGATTCTCACACCCGTGGCTCAATGATTCCAAAAAGCTCACCCAGCGCCGCCGCGAACAGCTGCGTCCGATCATCGAAGCCGAGGCCGTCGCATGGGCCGTCGCGTTGGTCGACCACGAAGAGATCGACCGGATAAACATCCTCAATGCATCGATACTGGCCATGCACCGCGCGCTCGACGCTCTGACGGTGCGCCCGCAGGCCGTGATTGTCGACGGAAACCGATTCAAGCCCTACGGCGACATTCCGTGGCAGACATTCGTCAAAGGCGACGGACGTTTCGGCAACATAGCGGCCGCGTCCATTCTCGCCAAGACCCACCGCGACGAGCTGATGATGCGTCTCCACGAGCAGTATCCAGTCTATGGATGGGATGTCAACAAAGGGTATCCAACGGCCGCCCACCGCGCGGCTATCGTGGCTCACGGGCCGTCGCCCTGTCACCGCATGAGTTTCCGCCTCATCGACCGCCAGCTATCGCTCTTCTGAGCTGTCAGGGATATTGCAACAGGTAGACTCCCGAGTCCGTCACGCTCATTGCTGTGGGAATGCCGAGTATCAGTGGCGTGGCATCGACGCCGTGACCTATGGGAACGTCGAAAGCCGTGGGAAAACTGTAGTCGGCGACCATGTCACGGATCATCGATTGCATGGATTCGTGATTTACGTCGGGACGCCAGTCGGTAAAAGCACCCACAAGCAGTCCCGCCAGACGGGGCAACACACCCGACAGCCGCAGCTGCCACAGCATGCGCTGCACCTTATAGACCGGCTCGGCAATATCCTCGATGAGCAGAATGGTGCCGGGGCGCAGCGTGTCGAAGCGTGTGCCGATAAGTGAGGAGAGCACCGACAGATTGCCCCCGGCCAGTGGGGCTTTGGCGTCGCCGTGGCGGTTGAAGGGGTGCGGTGCGAAATGATAGTTATGTATCATTCCATAAAGATTGCTTATCAGTCTTTTGATGTGCGGATTATGCCCATTGTCAGCGCATATATGTTTGGCCATCGGACCGTGGATGCTTGCTATGCCATGATGATTCATGAGGGCATGCAGGGCGCAGATGTCGCTGAACCCCACAAGCCATTTGGCGTTTTCGCGCAGCGGCATGCGGTCGAGACTTTCGAGCAGATGCACGGATCCGTAGCCACCGCGCGAGCATATTACGGCACGTATGCCCGGATCGGTCCACACCCGGATGAAATCGGCCAGACGATCGTCGACGCTGCCGCTGAACGAACCGTCGTTGCCATAAACCATCGGTGACAGCTCGGGGCACAGTCCGAGAGCGGCAAGAGCCGAAGCGGCGGCCTCGCTGTCGGCAATGCGTGCCCGGCCGGCCGGACAGATTATGGCCACTCGGTCGCCGGGATCCAACGCCGGCGGAATGATGATATCGGTTCGGCGCTTTCTCATTGGGTCAGAGTGGTGCCGTCGTCGGTCACGGTCATCTGCATCGGTGCTCCGATGATGAATGGAATGTTGACGCGCACATGTCCGGCCGGCACTCCGAATGCCACCGGATAGCCGTATTCCGCTACCATGTCGCGTATCATCACTTCGGTGTCGCTGAAATCCTCGTCGTTCTTCATGTCGCTGAAGCGGCCCACGATGAGGCCCGACAGGGAGCCCAGGATGCCGCTGAGCTTGAGGCGGTAGAGCTGGCGCTGAATCTTGTAGACAGGCTCGGACACATCCTCGATAAACAGTATGGTGCCCGGCCGGAATTCGTCAAACGGGGTCGCCGCCAGTCCTTCGAGCACAGCCAGGTTGCCGCCGACGAGCTGTGCCGTCGCCGAGCCGTTGCGGTTGAAGCGGTGGGCGTCGATCTCATATCTGACGTGCGATCCTTCGAGCAGCCCGAAGAGGGCCTTGCACGACGGGCTCAGATCGCCGTCCCTGCCGTAGTGGAGGCTGGAACCCATAGGCCCGTGGATGCTTGCTATGCCTTTCGACAGCAGCAGGGCGTGGAGAGCGGAGATGTCGCTGAACCCCACGAGCCATTTGGCGTTGTCGCGCAGCGGCAGGCGGCTGAGGCTGTCGAGGAGATGGACCGCTCCGTAGCCGCCGCGGGCGCATATCACGGCTTTCACTTCGGGGTCGAGAAGCGCATCCTGCAAATCCTCACGACGCTCCTCTTCGGTGCCCGCATAGCTGCCTTGGCGGCAGCCCACGTGTTGTCCGAGGGTGGTGCGGAACCCCAGTGAATCGAGCACGGCCGCAATCGCGCCGTAGTTGTAATGTTCGGCATGGCCCGAGGGCGCTACGATGGCTATGAGGTCGCCTTTGGCCAGCGGCTCGGGAATGACCGCGTCGGCCGGTGGCAGGTCGGGGCGCTCGTCGGAGATGATGATTGTCACCCGGTTGTCGTCGAGGGTGTCGGCAAGCTGAGCATCGTTTTCGGCGTACACAGCCGTGGCCGACAGCAGCAGACAGCTGAGGAAAGATACTATTTTCATTGCGGTCATGTTGTGGTTACGTTGATTCCGTTCGAGCGGATTTTTTCGGCAATTGCCGTCAGCTCTTCGTGGCTCACTTTTTGCAGATGCTCGGCCGGTGTCTTGCGGTCGATGGAATAGAGCATCACCTGGCGGGGAGCTATGCGTTTGTAGGCGGCGATGAGCGCGTCGATCTCTTCGTCGGTGGTGTTGTCGATCGTTTTGCCGTCATATTCGCCGCGCAGCATCATGGTCTGCACGATGCAGTCGCGCCCGAAACCCGCTATCTGCTCTATCACTTTTCCGGCGGTGAAGCCGGGGCGGTTGGGGCGGTCGATCTGACGGATGGTGGCGTCGAGGGCCGAGTCGAGCTTGAGTATGTTGTTGTCCACGCGGCGAAGGGCGCGGCACACGCCCGGGCGGTCGAGGCATGTCGAGTTGCACAGCACGCTGATTTTCACCTCGGGATAATAGCGGTCGCGAAGCGCGATGACGTCGTCGATTATTTCTTCAAACTGCGGGTGCATCGTCGGCTCGCCGTTGCCGGAGAATGTGATCACGTCGAGCGACTCTCCGGCCGCTTTCATGGCCGCGAGCTTCTCGTCGAGCAGCCGGCTGACCTCCCCGCGCGAGGGGAGTCCGGCAGTCCCCGGACCCTGGGCGTTGAAGCCGGCTTCGCAATAGAGGCAGTCGAAGGTGCACACCTTGCCGTCGCGCGGCGACAGGTTCACGCCGAGCGACGAGCCGAGCCGTCGCGAATGGATTGGTCCGAATATGGTTTCATGAAACAGGACGGTCTGCATGATTTATCGCTTTGTTACGTTCACTTTCATTGTAGGCGGAAGAGTGTCGTTGCGTTCGGCGACAGCATCGATCACCTCATGGGCCAGATGCATGAAAGCCATTCCCGTGACGGAATCGGCCAACGCTATAGGCTCGCCTCCGTCGCCTCCGTCGCATATCGACCCTACGATAGGTATCTGTGCCAGCAGCTTCACGTGGAGCTCTTCGGCCAGACGCACGGCGCCTTCGCGGCCGAAGATATAATAGCGTTCGTCGGGATGTTTTTCAGGCGTGAACCATGCCATGTTTTCCACCAGACCGAGCACCGGCACGTTGACTTTCTCGCCGGTGAACATGGCTATGCCTTTGCGGGCGTCGGCCAGCGCCACCTCCTGCGGCGTGCTCACCACCACTACGCCGGTCATGGCAAGTGTCTGCACAAGAGTCAGATGGATGTCGCTTGTGCCGGGAGGCATGTCGATGAGGAAATAGTCCAGATCGCCCCAGTCGGCCTCTTCGATGAGCTGCCGAAGGGCGTTGGAGGCCATGGAGCCGCGCCACAGCACGGGCGAGTTTTTGTCGACGAGAAAACCGATCGACAGCACTTTCACGCCGTAGCGCTCGGCCGGGATGATCAGCTGACGGCCGTCAACTTCGTGCATATAGAGCGTTTCGTCCTCAAGACCGAACATCTTGGGCACCGAAGGGCCGAAGATGTCGGCATCGAGCAGTCCCACTTTGTAGCCTTCGCGCGCGAGCGCAACGGCGAGGTTGCTCGCCACGGTGCTCTTGCCCACGCCGCCTTTGCCCGACGACACGCCGATGATGTTTTTCACGCCCGGAAGCGTCGGGCGTTTTTCGGGTGCCGCTGTGGCATACTGCGCTTTGACCGTCACTTCCACTTCGGGCGATATTGCCTGATGGATGGCGGCTTCGGCCGATTTCATCAGCGAGCGCGCGAATGGATCGGGCGACTTCGGGAAGATTATTGAGAAGCTCACTTTAGCACCGTCGATGCGGATGTCGTCGGCGAGCATGCCGTCGGTCACGATGTCGCGGCCGGTGCCGGGATAGCGCACGCTGCGGAGTGCGTCGGTTATGAGTTGAGGATATAGGCGTTGCATGCTGTAAAAAAAATATGTGTGATTATTTAGGGGTTACTTTAGGTTTACAAAGTTCGGGGCATTGAAGTTCACCGCGGGAGAAACTTCTGTAGGTGTCGTGCTCTATTTCCACCTCAGGTTCGCGGAGGGCGGTGCCGTGGTCGAGCGGAAAACGCAGATATTTTATGGTGAGTCCCCGGTCGAGCCACTGCTGTTCATAGTAGGTGCGGATGCTGAGTATGTCGTCCACAAGCTCCGAGGCATAGAGATTGTCGGTGTCGGCATCCGGTATTATTCCGTTTTCGCGGCAGAGGATCGATGTGTAGGTGTAGAGAAACGGACTGTCGGTCTTGAGGTTTATATGCCCGCCGTCGCGGAGCACCTTGCGGTAGAGATCGAGGAATCGCGTGGAGGTTAGCCGTTTGCGCACCTTTTTCATCTGCGGGTCGGGAAAGGTGATCCATATCTCGTCCACCTCGCCCGGCGCGAAGAAATAGGGCAGCAGCTCGATGTCCGTGCGCACAAACGCCACGTTGCTCATGCCCGTGTCGGTGGCGCGCCGCGCCCCTGTCCACATGCGCGCTCCCTTGATGTCGATGCCTATATAGTTGCGTTGCGGGTCGGCATCGGCCAACCCGACCGTGTATTCGCCTTTGCCGCAGCCGAGCTCCAGCACTATCGGATTTTCATTTTTGAAAAACGCCTCATGCCAGCGCCCTCGCAGCGGGAAGCCCGCCTGCTGCAGTTCGGCCCACGGATATTGAAACACAATATCCATGCGATCCATCTCGTCAAACTTCTTCAGCTTGTTCTTGCCCATGTTCAGTCAGTCATATATATCTGCAAATTTAACGAAATTTCTTCATAGTCGCTCAACCCTTCACTAAATCCCTTTCCAAAGGTGCGCACTATGTCATTTTTTAATAATTCCAAAGGTGCGTACTCTATGTTAATTTAACACTTACAAAGGTGCGCATTGCAGAAAATCTATCGGTCGGCAGCAGGATTTTTGGGCGGAAATTGGCTCTATTTTTCGGCGCTATGTGCCGAAACGTAACAAAAATACACAGTTTTATGTGCCGAAACGTAACAAATTTTTTCGGCGCTATGTGCCGAAATATAACGAGTCTATATGACTTAGAGTAACTACTCACCTATGTAAACATATTGGTTATAAGTGAATTGTATGGATGCACGGCACTTTACGTCATTGCGGATAGGCGGGTAGTTACAGCTGCGCATTGCAGAAATTTTATGATCCATCCCGGGTGATGCTACAGATTCGCACTCACACCCCCTCTCCCGCCCCTTACCTTTGCGTTATCAAACCAAACACACTCCATGTTTTCCCAACGCCGACAACACCGCATAAATGACGCAGGCCCCGAAATTGCCCACAGCTACCGCCGCTACCGTCACTACTACGGCAAACTCTCGGCGCGACAATACCCAATGTCTTGTTATGGCAGAGTCTACCGACGATGGTATCTGCTCATAATCTCAAGATACTACCGAAAACGAGGCTACCGCACACTGCCCCCATTCCTCCGACACCTCCTTCAGCCTCCCTCGGTAAAACCGCTCCCAAACGCTACCACAATCTCACTCCCATAAGCGGGCCGCTGCCCCCGCGCCCCGGACAATCAACACATCTCCCACACCCCCGATATTATTCCTAAAGCTCTTACTGCTCCATAAAGGCCTTAAAACCTTTAAGCCACAATAATTCCTATATCGCTCCTCCGGAACCAGGCAAACCGCAGCACAACCCCCATCGACCCTTGACATACTTCCCATCCACCCTCTCCCTCGCGGGCGCCTTGTCACGAGCATTAGGCAATAGCCCGTCAGGTTGATCCGGCCTCCTCCACCCCGCCCCCCATCGGCATCGATAGGAGCGGTGGCGTCTCGCCGCCGTCAATCCCCCACCCCACCATCGTCACCACCGGGCGCATGCCGCAAAACCGCCGGATCGCATCCCCGCCCATCCCCATCTCTCCTTCACAAAGGCTGCCAGGCATCCAACGCCGATTTTCGCGCAATCGGCCCAATGCCCGGCAGCCTTTTTATATATCACGATTTCCGCTACACGTATTTTCTCTCGGCATTCTTTTTTCCCAATTCGCATATCCGACAAAACTCAAAAAATAACTATATTTGTCTGCTTACATGAACAGATTTGAAAAAATGTCCAAGATTTGTCCAAAAAAACGATGTAAAAACGCGGTTTTTATGTGCTAAGCGCTTAAAATCAATAAATTAAAATTGTCCAAACATATATGATATGATGACGGAACAAAAGAAGCGTGTGCTGGTGGTTGGAGCCGGCGGGTTTATCGGCGGGTTTATTGCCCGCGAGGCCCTGGAGCGAGGTTATGAAACATGGGTCACTGTGCGGCAGTCTACGTCGCGACGGTGGCTCAACGATGAGCGACTTCATTTCGTAGTGCTCGACTATGACGATACGCAGGCTATGGCGGCCACGCTTTCGGCGGCTCTGCCGGAGGGCGAGCGCTGGGATTATATAGTCTACAATCTCGGAGCCACGAAGTGCATCAACTTCACCGATTTCAACCGCATCAACTATCTATATCTCACAAATTTTGTCGAGGCTCTGCGCATGAGCGGAAAGATGCCGGAGCGCTTGCTCTACATGAGCTCGTTGAGCGCTCTGGGTCCCGGCGATGAAAAGGGCTACGAACCGCTTACAAACCGCATGATTCCGCAGCCCAACACGCGCTATGGTGTGTCGAAAATCAAGGCCGAGACAGTGCTCGAAACCTGTTCCGATCTGCCGTGGACCATCTTCCGGCCGACGGGCGTTTACGGTCCTCACGAAAAAGATTATCTGATGATGATCAAGAGCATCGATTCGCACTTCGATTTCGGCGTAGGTTTCCGTCGGCAGATGCTCACGTTCATTTACGTGGAGGATCTTGTCAACGCTATTTTCGACGCCATCGACAAGCCCTCCACACTCAAAAAGAAATATATCATCTCCGAGCCGCAGGCCTATTCGCAGCGCGACTTCCGGCGCATAGTGGTCGAGGAACTCGGCGGCAAGTGGGTGATACCGATGCGGTTGCCCATGTGGATCGTCTATGCCGCGTCGGTAGTGGCCGAGCGCTGGGGCACCCTCAAGGGCAAGCCGTCGACGCTCAATCGCGACAAATTCCGCATCATGAAGCAGCGCAACTGGTGCTGCGACATCTCCGATGCCGTCGCCGATTTCGGCTTCAATCCGCAGTTTCCGCTGCGCCGCGGCATCCATGAGACGGTCAAGGAATATCTCGCTCAGAAAAACGGAGCCGGGGAGGGCGATGCCCGATGATGCCCGCGCCTACGAAGACACCGCGGTGGTTTGCCGCCATCGTGATAGTGGTGCTCCTGCCGCTCTTCCAGTTTCCGTGGCTTCTCGAACGGTGCAGCTCCGACTCCGGCGCGCGCACCATGCTGTGGATCTATCCCTTCTACGCCCTCACGGCCGGATATCTCGCCTGGCAGTGCTATCCGCAGAGGCGTGCACTGGCCTGGCTGCTCCTTGCGCTGCTCGTGCTCTCGCATCTGGCCATATGGATTCTTGTAACCACCCCGATAGAAAATCTCTGACAACAATAGATTATGAAAATACTGATCATCAACGGCCCCAACCTCAATCTGCTCGGCATGCGCCAGCCCGAGATCTACGGCAATCAGTCGATGGAGGAATATCTCGAATTTCTGCGCGACTGCTATCACGACGTGGATATCGAATATTTCCAGAGCAATCATGAAGGCGACATCATTGACCGCCTTCAGGCCGTGGGCTACAACCGCGAGGAATATCGCGGCATAGTGCTGAACGCCGGCGCTTATACCCACACGTCGCTCGCCATCGCCGACGCCATCGCCGCCATTGCGGTGAGGGTGGTGGAGGTCCACATCTCCAACATCGCCGCCCGTGAGGAGGTGCGTCACCGTTCGCTCATCGCTCCTGTTTGTCACGGATCGATAGCAGGCTTCGGCATGGACAGCTATCGCCTTGCCATCGAATCGTTGATTTGACCCCGACGCGATGAAACCTGCTGTCACACGCATTATGGCCACAGTGGCCGCCGACCGCTGCCCCGACCTGCGGGCTGCGCTCACCGCGTTGCGCGACGCCGGCGCCGACGGTTTCCGCATCAATTCGGCCCACGCCTCCGTGAAATCGATGGCCGGATTCATCGCCGCATGCCGCGCCGTCGACCCTTCGCTCCTTATACTGATGGACACGAAGGGCCCCGAGATGCGCACCACCGTCACCCCCGCGCCGCTGCTGCTCGCCCCCGGCGATATGACGGATATTGTTTCGTCGCCATCGCCCGACGCTGAGCCGACCGTTGCCGGCCGCATCGGCGTGGCTGTGAGCGATCTGCACCGCTACGTAGCCACGGGCGAGCAGATCCTGTTCGACGACGGACTGATAGCCGCCGAAATCACCGACGTCCGTCCCGACGGCATGCTGCGTGCGCGCATAGTGCGCGGCGGTGAGCTCGGCAGCCGCAAGACGGTGGCTCTTTCTTCCGGCATCGTGCCGCCGCTGCCCGCCGTGAGCCGCCGCGACGCTGAGTTTATCCGCGCCGCCGCAGCCGAAGGCATCGACATCATAGCACACTCATTCGTGCGATCGGCCGACGACCTCCGCGCCGTGCGCTCGCTGATCGGCGACGCCCCCATCAGCCTATATGCCAAAATCGAATGCCGCGATGCCCTTGCCAACCTCGACGCCATCATAGCCGAAGCCGACGGCCTGCTCGTGGCCCGCGGCGATCTCGGCACCGCCCTGCCGCTCAGCGACATACCCTCCGTGCAGTTTGAAGTGATGCGCCGCTGCCGCGCCGCCGGAAAGCCCGCCATCATCTCCACGCAGATCATGCAGTCGATGATCGACTCGCCGGTGCCCACGCGCGCCGAAGTGAGCGACGTGGCCCTCGCCGTGATGGAGGGCGCCGACATGCTCCTGCTCTGCGGCGAGACGGCGCAGGGCCGCTATCCCTGCGAGTGCGTCGCCATGATGCGCCGCACCATTCTTTCAACCGAGGCCGCGGGCCTGCGCAACATCCTCTAAAGCAAATGGATCAACTTCTCGACGATTATATCTCGGCTCATATATCTGCTGAACCCCGGCTCCTGGCCGACACCTACCGCTACACCTATCTCAACCATCTCTATCCACGCATGTGCTCGGGTCATGTGCAGGGCCGCATGCTCAAGATGCTCACCTCAATGCTGCGTCCGCGCCGCGTGCTTGAACTTGGCGCCTTCACCGGCTATTCTACACTGTGCATTGCCGAAGGGATGCCCGCCGACGGCGAGCTGCACACCGTGGAGATCGACGACGAGATGGAGGACGAGCTGCTCGAGCGTTTCGCGCGCTCCGAAGCCGCCTCGTGCATCCATCTGCACATCGGCGACGCACTCCACGTGGTGCCGTCGCTCGGCGCCGACTGGGACATGGTGTTCATCGACGCCAACAAGCGCCACTACTGCGAATATTTCGAGATGCTGCTACCCCTCGTAAAGCCGGGCGGATACATCCTCGCCGACAACACCCTCTGGGGCGGAAAAGTGATCGAGACGCCGGCGCCCACCGATCCGCAGAGCCGCGGCATCATGCGCTTCAACGATCTCGTGGCCCACGATCCCCGCGTCGAAACCGCAATCATCCCCATCCGCGACGGCCTCACAATCCTCCGCAAATTATAATTATGTGTTAGCGGGGCGTGGCCGCTGAAGGAACGAAGCGCGAGGTGATGAGGCCGATGGCGAGGCCCACAGTTATGAGCAGTGCTGCCACCACGGCGATGTCGACCGCTTCTACCCTGACGGGATAGACGGCGATGGCCAGCTGCGACGGGTCGCCGTTGAGCTTCACGAATCCGCCAAGCTGCTGGGCTATGCACAGCCCCACGCCGATGATGATGCCCGCTAAGCCGCCCACAACGGATATCAGCCATCCTTCCCAGATGAAGATGCGCCGCAGCATCCCTGTTGTGGCACCCATAGCGCGCAGCGTGCGCAGGTTGCTTTTCTTTTCGATGATGAGCATCGACAGCGTGGAGATGACGTTAAACGAGGCGATGACCAGGATGAACGCCAGCATCACGAACGTTATCCACTTTTCAACGGATATCATCCTGAACGATTCGGCCTCCTGCTCCAGGCGGTCGGCCACGCGGAATCCCGCACCGAGTGCGCGTGTAAGCGCCTCTTTGCCTTCGGCTTCGCTGACACCCGGCCGGAGCGCCACCTCTATGGCCGTGGCCTCGCCGTCGTCATATTGCAGGATGCCGCGTGCCATGTCGATCGGGATAACTACGGTCTGCGCGTCGCGTTCATTGTCCTCGATTCGGTAAACGCCGCCTACGAAAAGTGAGTCGCTTCTGAACGAAGCCATCGGGTTGGCCGTGTTGATGCGTCCCAGCCGCTTGGGCACGTAGAGCGACAGCAACGTCTGCTCCGACGGATAAGCCTGAAGGCGCACGGCAACGCCGACGCTCACCGTTGCCACCGGCAGCACGTAATTGGCTGTGTAATAGCCGCCGTCGATTATCGAGCTGTCGATCGGCGTGACGTTCTGATACCCTTCCGGCACCCCGTGAACGGTCACCGCCATCTGCTTCCCTTCGTGCATGGCCAGCGCGTTTTCGTCGATCACCGCAACGGCTGCCGCCACTTCGCCGAGACCGGTGAGCGACGCCGCGAGCGAGTCGGCCGACGCGATCACCTTGCCCTCGACGGGCGTGATCTTAAACTGCGGATCGCTCTTCGACATCCGTCCCAGCGCCATGTCGCTGAAGCCGTTGAACACCGACAGCACGCACACTATCGCGGCCGTGGCTACGGCCACACCGGCCATCGACACTATCGATATGATATTGACAGCGTTGTGGGTTTTTTTCGAAAACAGATAGCGCAGGGCTATGCGTAGCGAGGTCAGCATTTTCTCGGCGTGGTCGGGGCTGAAGGGTGATGAACGGGATGTGTGACGGAGCCGGCCGACTTATTCCTCTGTGGCCGGATGCTCGCGGGCGTCGTTTTCGAGCAGAGTGTCGATCTTTTCGATATAGTCGAGCGAGTCGTCGAGATAGAATGCCAGCTCGGGTGTCTTACGCAGCTGGAAGCGCACCTTCTGCGCCAGCTCATAGCGTATGGTCTTGGCGCTCTTGTTGATGCTCTCGATCATCTCCTGAGCCTTCGAGCTGGGGAACACCGAGAGGTAAGCTTTGGCTATGCTCAGGTCGGGCGACACTCTCACGGCGCTGACCGACACGATCACGCCGCGCGTCTTCGCTGTCTGCTGACGGAATATCTCGCTCAGCTCCTTCTGGAGCAGGCGCGCTATTTTTGCTTGACGGGTTGATTCCATAATGATTATCTGTTTTTTTAATTGAACGTTTGTCTTAAACAACGCTCCTGAGGTGCTTTTGGCTCACAAAGTTACGATTTTTTTATTAATGACGGTGCCACGGCGGGTGCCATGATGTTGCGCATACGCAAAAAATTGCGTAAGTTTGCGATATTTAATAAGAGCTTGTTTAATAATATCATCTCGAAATGGAACCGAAATATAAACGAGTGCTGCTGAAGCTCAGCGGCGAATCGCTCATGGGAGCGCAAGGTTACGGCATCGACGCCGTGCGTCTTGGCGAATATGCCGCGCAGATCATGGCGGCTGTCAACGCCGGCGTGCAAGTGGCCATCGTCATCGGCGGCGGCAACATCTTCCGCGGACTGCAGGGTGCCGCCAAAGGCTTCGACCGTGTGAAAGGCGACCAGATGGGCATGCTTGCCACCACCATCAACTCGCTGGCCCTCAGCTCGGCCCTCGAAGCCATCGGACAGCCCGCGCGCGTATTCACCGCCATCAACATGTATCCCATCGGCGAACACTACAGCAACCGACGCGCCATCGAAGCCCTGGAACAGGGGTGCGTCTCGATAATGGCCGGCGGCACTGGCAATCCTTTCTTCACCACCGACACCGGCAGCGCCCTCCGCGGCATCGAGGTGGGTGCCGACGTGATGCTTAAGGGCACGCGCATCGACGGCGTCTACACCGCCGACCCCGAAAAGGATCCCACGGCCGTGAAGTTCGACAAGATCACCTACGATGAGGTGCTCAACCGCGGACTCCGCGTGATGGACCTCACCGCCACGGCGCTCTGCAAGGAAAACGGCCTGCCGATCATCGTGTTCGACATGGACACTCCCGGCAACCTCGCCAAGGTGCTCGCCGGCGAGCCGATAGGCACGCTCGTCTACTGATCCCCACCCCATCAGAATCAAATCATCAAAACTCAATCAATATGGACGTAAAAGACTATCTGAATCCGGCTGAAGAAAAAATGGAGCTGGCTGTGGCTTACCTCGACGAGTCGCTGTCGCACATCCGCGCCGGCAAAGCGAGTGCAAAACTCATCGACGGCATCCGCGTGGAATACTACGGAAGCGTCGTTCCCATCAGCAACGTGGCCAACGTGTCGGTGCCCGACGCCCGCACCATCGCCATCACCCCCTGGGAGAAAGGCATGTTCAAGGAGATCGAAAAAGCCATCCTCAACTCCGAGCTGGGCATCACGCCCGAAAACAACGGTGAGGTGATACGCCTCTGCATCCCGCCGCTCACTGAAGAGCGCCGCAAAGTGCTTGTAAAGCAGTCGAAAGCCGAGGCCGAAAACGCCAAAGTGTCGGTGCGCAACGCCCGCCGCGACGCCATCGAAGGCCTCAAGAAAGCCATCAAGCAGGGGCTGCCCGAAGATGTGGAGAAAGATGCCGAAGGCAGCGCACAGAAGCTTCACGACAAATACATGAAGCGCATCGACGAGCTCTTCGCCGCCAAAGAAAAAGAGATCCTCACAGTGTGATCGCCGCAGCGCTATAATACAATGGCGGAGCCGCTCCCTAAGGGGTGGCTCCGCTTTTCGTTTATCGGGCAACAGGTTTCGGATATGGTTCGGGTAAAAGATGCCGGATTTGTTGCTGTGCGGTATGCGTCAGAGCTGGCCGAGCTCAACGGCCACGGCCACGCGTTCGATTATGGCGTCTTTCTCATCTTTTTCGGGGTGGTAATCGCCCTTGAGGTTCACGCCGAAGAAGCGGCCGAACGTCTGCCAGAACCCGGCGCGGAACGTGCCGAGGAAGGCCTTGATGATGTTGTAGCCCGATTGGTTGGTCTCGCGCTTTATCAGCTTTATCAGCACCTGCGCCTGCGATTTGGTGAACGTTTTCAGCACCGGTTTGTACTGCTTGAAGATTGCTCCCTCCATGCGGTGCAGATAGTCGTCGCGCTCCTTCTTGGTGGGGAACGTCTCGATGTATTCGTAGGTCTCCAGCAGCGTTTCGCAGATGAGTTTGGCGTAGGGGAGTGTTTTTTTCACGTCGCGCACCGTGCGCCAGTAGAATTCCTCCTGTTTTTTGTTCTTGAATTTCAGCGGCGGAAACACCGACACATCGTTGAGCACTATCATCTTCACCTCCTCGCCGTCGATCTCGGTGTAGTAGTAGCCGCGGGCATTATGTATGCGCCCGTCGCCCGGTTCGGGCAACTCGAGCATTTCCGGCTCCTGCGCCGAGGCGCACAAACCGGTCAACAATACAGCTATGCCGAGAAAGTGTTTCATAGACAGACGGAGAGAGTGGGACGGCGCAATGTCATCGACTAATATGTTAACGTTTAAAAGGCACGGAAAGTGCCCGCGCTCCCGGCAATGGGGCTATTTTTTTACCGGAGGATAGTCGACGGTGTAGTGCAGTCCGCGCGATTCCTTGCGCTCTTTGGCCTGACGCATGATCAGATAGCCCACGTTGATGATGTTGCGCAGCTCGCATATCTCCCGTGAGGCTTTGGAGCATTTGAAAAGGCGCTCCGTCTCCTCGTAGAGGATGTCGAGGCGGTTCCATGCGCGGTCGAGGCGCAGGTTGCTGCGCACGATGCCCACGTAGGCGCTCATGATCTGGCCCACCTCCTTGATGCTCTGCGTGATGAGCACCATCTCTTCGGGATGCGTGGTGCCCTCGTCGTTCCAGTCCGGCACATCGTGGCGCAGGTCGTAGTTGCCCACCACCTGCGAGGCGTGCCGCGCTGCCGCGTCGGCATATACCACAGCCTCGATCAGCGAGTTGCTGGCCAGACGGTTGCCGCCGTGCAGACCGGTGCACGAGCATTCGCCAACGGCATAGAGTCGCTTGATCGACGATTCGCCGTTGAGGTCCACCTTGATGCCGCCGCATAGATAGTGCGCCGCCGGCGCTACCGGTATATAGTCCTTGGTGATGTCGATGCCCAGCGAGAGGCATTTGTTGTAGATGTTGGGGAAATGATGGCGTGTCTCCTCGGGATCCTTATGCGTCACGTCGAGATACACGTGGTCGTCGCCGTGAAGCTTCATCTCCGAGTCGATGGCACGTGCCACGATGTCGCGCGGGGCGAGCGACAGACGCGGGTCGTACTTCTGCATAAACTCCTCGCCGCGGAGGTTGCGGAGCACGGCGCCATAGCCGCGCATGGCCTCTGTGATGAGAAACGACGGACGGTCGCCGGGATGATACAGCGCCGTGGGGTGGAACTGGATGAATTCCATGTCGCTGACGGTGCCTTTGGCGCGGTAGACCATGGCTATGCCGTCGCCGGTAGCCACGAGCGGGTTCGTCGTGGTGGTGTACACGGCGCCGACGCCGCCGGTGGCCATCAGCGTGACGCGCGCCAGGAACTTGTCCACCGACCCCGTGGGGCTCAGCACATAAGCTCCGTAGCAGGTGATGTCGGGAGTGCGGCGCGTCACTATCTTGCCCAGATGGTGCTGCGTGATTATCTCGATGGAGAAATGATTCTCGTAGATGTCGATATACGGATTCTCGCGCACCTTGCGGATGAGGCTCTGCTGGATCTCATAGCCCGTGTTGTCGGCATGATGGAGGATGCGAAATTCCGAGTGGCCGCCCTCGCGGTGCAGGTCGAACTTGCCGTCGTCGCGGCGGTCGAAATCCACGCCCCATTCCAGCAGCTGCCTTATCTGCTCCGGAGCGCCTTTCACCACCTTCTCCACGGCCTTCGGATCGCTGAGCCAGTCGCCCGCGATCATCGTGTCCTGTATATGTTTGTCGAAATCGTCCACTTCGAGATTGGTCACCGAAGCCACGCCGCCCTGAGCCAGCGCCGTATTGGCCTCATCGAGTGTGGTTTTGCACACCAGAGCCACTCTCTTGTCGGGACCGGCCACCTTCAGCGCGAAGCTCATGCCGGCGATACCCGAACCTATCACGAGATAATCATATTCGTAAGTCATCGTCGTAAACTATTTTTCGAATTATTCATCACCGCAAAAATAACTATTATTTCACGATGCGGCAAAATA
>OHHH01000353.1_pt1 | contig 18702 bp, 15 predicted proteins | sample 1567951 | NCBI WGS metagenome assembly OHHH01 (sample SAMEA3879550, study PRJEB24766) | human gut metagenome | biome: human-associated habitat; feature: feces | place: USA | collected 1985/1987 | reverse complement strand
TCCTTTTTTGTTAAAATTATAAAGATACAAAGAAGGAGGTATTACCCAATGAAAAAATTGCGTAAATTATTTGCAATTCTTCTTGTGGCACTTATGGTATTTTCCATGGCAGCCTGTGGCAAGAAGAAGGACCAGGGATCGGTTGAGACAACAACTCCTGTAGAGACAGAGTCTACAACCGATAATTCCAACAAAGCAACAGAGCTTACTCTTAATGTCCATTATTTAAGAGAAGACGGTGTGTATGATGGCTGGAATGTATGGCTTTGGCCGGATGGCGGTGAAGATGGTAAGGCATACACATTCGGAACAGACAAGGATGAACACGGTGTTAAGACAACAGCAGTATTTCCTGCAGGTACAACAACTATAGGTTTTATTGTCAGACTCAATGAATGGGAATCAAAGGATATTGATTCCGATCAGTTTATTACATTGAACGGTGTTATCGCCGGAACAGTTGAAGTATACATAACTTCAGGTGTTGAAGGATACAAATTAGAGCTAGGAGAAGATTGCGTGACAGGGCTTAGTGTATTAAGTGCAGAGCTGGATGGAGATTTCCAGACACTTAAGATAACATTAACAGAAGAATACAAGGACAATGAAATTAAAGTTACTGACGCAGAAGGCAAAGAATTAGCTATTGACAGTGTTGAAAAAGATTCAGGTGATGCTAAGAAGATAATTGTTAAACTTAAAGAAAAAGCAGACCAGTTTGGCAAATATAAAGTAATGCTGGGAAACGTCGGATATGATGTAACAGTACCTGATTATTATTCTACATCTGAATTTGAAGATGCTTATACATATGACGGAGATGACCTTGGAGCAGCATGGTCTAAGGATTCCACAACATTTAAAGTATGGGCACCAACGGCTAAGGCTGTTAAAGTGAATACATATAAGTCAGGTGTTAAGGGAACAGATGACCTTATTAAATCATATGATATGACACTTGATAAGAATGGCGTATGGACAGTTAAGGCAAAAGGAGACCTTAACGGCGTATTCTATTTATATGAAGCAGATTTTGGCTCATCTAAGACAGAGGCATGTGATCCATATGCTAAGGCAGTCGGAGTCAATGGTGACAGGGCAATGGTAATTGATTTATCATCAACAGACCCTGACGGATGGGATAAGGATACTAATCCTAATAAGAAACTTAATGCTACAGATGCATCAGTATATGAACTCCATATAAGAGACCTTTCGGCTGATTCATCATCAGGTATTAAGAATACAGGTAAATATCTTGGACTGACAGAAACAGGAACAACTAATGGTTCAGGACAGGCAACAGGTCTTGATCATATCAAAGAACTTGGTGTAACACATGTCCAGATCGGACCAATGTATGATTATGCAACAGTTGACGAGACTAAGTTAGATACAAAACAGTACAACTGGGGTTATGATCCTAAGAATTACAATGTACCTGAGGGTTCATACTCATCAGATCCATATAATGGAGCAGCACGTGTAAGTGAAGTTAAACAGATGGTTAAGGCATTACATGATAATGGATTAAGCGTTGTTATGGACGTCGTATATAACCATACATACAATACAAGCTACTGCTTCAATGAACTCGTACCTGATTATTTCTATCGTCCGGGCGCTAATGGTTCAGGCTGTGGCAATGATGTGGCTTCAGAGAGAGCTATGGTAAGTAAGTTTATTGTTGATTCTGTAGTATACTGGGCTAAAGAATATCATATCGACGGTTTCAGATTTGACCTTGTAGGCCTTATTGATATTGATACGATTAAAGCAATCAGAACAGAATTAGATAAGATAGATCCTTCTATCATTCTTTACGGTGAAGGCTGGAGCATGACAACTAAAATTACTAAGTCAGGTGTAACACTGGCAACACAGATGTACGTTAATAAGTTAGACAGATTTGCAATGTTTAGTGATACAATCCGTGATGCAATTAAAGGTAGTGTATTTACTGCGGATGAAAAAGGATATGTCAACGGAAACATCTCTAATACAGATGTAATTAAGAAAGCAATCCAGGGCAAGACCGGATGGTCAGAAAAGGGCTCACAGAACATTGTCTATGCATCATGCCACGATAACAGGACATTATGGGATGAAATCAATTTATCTAATCCAAATGACAGTATGGAAGATAAAGTTAAACAGAATCTTCTTTCAGCAGCTATTGTATATACTTCACAGGGAACACCATTTATCCTTGCCGGTGAAGAAATATTAAGAAGCAAGCCTAATGGTGACGGAACATTTAGCAGCGACAGTTATAATGCAGGTGATGAAGTAAACAGCATTAAGTGGAGCACATTAAGTGACGCTACATACCAGAAAGTATTTAATTACTATAAGGGAATGATAGCATTCAGAAAAGCACATGCTTCATTAAGAATAATGGACACTGCTTCAAGTTATTATAAGTTTACTGAAGACACGGACAAGGGTGTTATTGCTTATGAATTAACAGGTGTTAAGGAAGAAGTATCAGATTCAATCTTTGTTGTATATAACCCATTAAGTGAAGCAACAACAGTTACACTTCCGGAAGGTGACTGGACAATCTGCGTACAGGGCGACAAGGCAGGAACTGATTCTCTCGGAACAGCAAACGGAAAAATTACTGTAGATGGAATTTCATGTACAATACTTGTAAAAGGCGCAACAAAATAATATAGCATAATTATAGTCCCGGGAACGTCAGGTTTCCGGGACTTGTTATTTTCTGTACATAGGATAATCGCAGAAAATCAACATTTTTAGATTAGAAAATCAACATAAATGCTATTGAAAAAAGAAAACTAAAGTATTAGAATAAGGACAGTCGTAAGACACAATAATGTATTTAGGAAAGGAATAAAAAAATGAAAAAAATTGCAAAAAGAGTAATTACAGCCGTTTTAGCAATGGCAATGGTAATTGGAATGATGGCTATGACAGCTTTCGCAGCAGATGACACATACAGTGTTATCGGATCAATCAATGGTAACTGGGATAAGGACACAGATTTGGTTAAGCAGGCAGATGGAACATATTCAGTAGACATCACAGATGTTAAGGCTGGATCTTATGAATTCAAGATTCGTACAAACCATGCTTGGGATAATGGCGAATATAACCTTGAAGGTGATGCATCAAGCGGCGGAGCTAATGCAAAAGTTGATGTAGCAAAAGATGGTTCTACAGTAACAGTTACATTTGATGGAACTAAGGCAGCTGTAACAGTTAAAGAAGCAAGTGCAGCAACACCAGCAACTCCAGCAGCAGGCGATTCTTCAGTTATGGTATACATCGTAGTAGCAGTTGCAGCATTAAGCGCAGTTGTAGTAGTTGTAGCTAAGAGAAGAAGCGTAGAAGCTTAATTAGTATTTTATAGAAATGCTTACATAAAGGAATCGGTTCAGACCGGTTCCTTTTTTGTATCGGATATTCTTAGAGTTGTAATATTGCACATATATTTAATAAAATCAACATTTTTATAGTTAAAAAACAACAAATGAAATATTGAAAAAATAAAATACCTGTACTAAAATAAAGCTAGTGTCATAAGACATGAATAAAATGTATTGGAAAGGAAGAATACGAAAAATGAAGAAAATTTTAAAAAAGGTCATTGCTACAGTAGCTGCTTTTGCATTCGCAGCAGCAGGACTTGTTGTAGCACCTAAGACTGCTAAGGCAGCAGGAACAACAGTTAAAGTATATGTTGAACTGACAGCAGGTAAGACAGCAGAGTATTACAAAGGAAATGTTTGGGGCGGAACTGCAAGTGTAGCGACCGCTGCAACAGCAGCTAAGCCAACAGGCTGGGGTGCTGGAACTCTTCCGGTAGGAGATGCAGTTACAGAAGACGGCAAGAATTACGCAGTATTTACAATTAACAATGCGGATGAAGTACAGGGCTTTCAGGTAGTTGGATATACTGATGGTGCAGACAATGCAGAATATCAGGAGCTTGCTTGGAATTCAGAAGTTGTAGCACAGAGCAATGGTAAAGCATATTTCGATTTAACATCAAAGAAGTTATTTAAAGATGCTGCAATGACACAGGAAATTGCACCACTTCCTGTAACTGATGTACTTTCTGTAGTAGGTACTATTACAGATACTGGATTTGATTTACCTGGTAAGACTATGACAAAGAATGATGATACATACACAATTACATTCAAGAATGTAGCAGCCGGCAGTTATACATATAAGTTCCTTCAGTCAGCAGCTGAATATTCATGGAAATACCAGATTGGTAAGGATAATTCATTTGGTGACAATACAGCTGATTTCGAATTAGTATTGGATGAAGTCAGCGATGTAACATTCACAGTAAAAGTAACAGATGTTACAGGTGGTGCAGGACTTGATGCAAAACAGATTACAGCTGTAGAATATGCTGGTCCAACTGTAACACCAGTCGTAGACAACAAGCCAGCAGAAGACAACAAGCCAGCAGACAATAACAAGCCAGCAGAAGACAACAAACCAGCAGACAATAACAAGCCAGCAGGCGGCAATAACGGAAATGTAAGCGCAGGTGATTCTATGGCAGTAGCTACAGCAATAATCGCAGCAGCAGCAGCTTGCGGAATCGTTGTTGTTTCATTCAAGAAGAGAAGACAGGATGCTTAATTTTACATAAGTATTTTGAATATGTAGTAAGATAATAGAGGCTTCAGTCACAGACTATGTGACTGAAGCTTTTTGTTATATACAGAACACATTTTTTGCAAGAAATGAGAAATAGTCCTTGTATCCTGCTTTTTTTACGGTAACGGAAGATTTGACATCAATTGTCCCTATAAGCGTACCATTGTATTTGTAGCAAAGCTGCCCGACAACATCACCCTCATTAACAGGGGCTTTCAGTCCATCAATAAATTCAAAATCTTTTGTAATAAGGGCTTCGTCATATTTTTCTGTGAAAAGATAAGAAAAATTGTCACTATATTCGCAGACAAGCTCTTTAATCATGCCGCCGGATATTCCGGGAGAGGGGATATTGGGCATATTGGAATCCTTATACATCTGACATAGTGAATAACCATAGTTAAGAAGTTTGATAGAATCGGCAACACGGGATTTGCCGTCCTTGGATGCCATAACAACGGAAATAAGCTCAATATCGTTTCTTTTTGCGGTAGCGGAAAGACAGAATCCGGCAAGGCTCGTAGAACCTGTTTTTAACCCTGTTGCCCATTCGTACTGCTTGATAAGTTTATTGGTATTGGTAAGGGTAAAATCGCTTTCACCCCGCCTTGTAACATGGGTTATTGTGTCCATCCAGATTGTTGAAATATTATGTATTTCAGGATATTTGTTGATAAGTTCCTTTGACATGAGTGCCACATCCCTCGCTGTGGTTACATGATTATCGGCATCAAGACCGCAGCAGTTGACAAAATTTGTGTTAGTCATTGAAAGACCTTTGGCACGTTCATTCATATGGGCAACAAAATTTTCCTCAGATGTGTCAATGTATTCTGCCATGGCTACACAGGCATCATTGGCACTTGCAATGGCAATGCATTTAATAAGGGTTTCAACGGTCTGGGTCTCGCCGGCTTCAAGAAAGACCTGACTGCCGCCCATTGAAGCGGCATGTTCGGATACTGTTACAGTGTCATCCATTTTGATTCTGCCGTCATGTATGGCATCAAAAATCAGTATAAGCGTCATTATCTTTGTAATACTGGCAGGGCGGAGAATTTCATCGGGGTTATGCTCATAAATGATTTTTCCTGTAGATGCTTCCATAAGAATTGCTGATTTGGAGGTTAAGTCAAGCTCATCGGCAGTCACACTGATATGGGCAGATGATAGGATAAGTATAAAAGAAATAATAAAAGAAAAAACCTTCTTCATTAAAAACTCCGGACTTTTTTGTTAGTATATTTTATGTATATAACTAAGATAATATGAGCGTACTATTGAAAAAAGAAAAATTAACGTATATAATTGTAGCATTAACCGGATGAGCGGTGATTTTACAAAAAAGAAGAAAGGATGTATAAAAGTATGTTGAGACTTATTGTTATGGCACTTCGTTCATTTTTCTTTCTGATATATGAAATTAATAAATGTAATTATATGATGAAACGTCCGGAGAAATATAGCGAACTTGACAAGTATCGTGAGGTACAGAAAATTGTGGATAAGATGCGTAAAAATTCCAGGACCACCACAAAGGTTTATGGAAAGGAAAATCTGCCGGAAACAGGTAATTATGTAATGTATGCCAACCATCAGGGACATTATGACGGGTTAGGAATTGTGTGCAATCATGACAGACCTCTTACTATTATTATCGACAGCAAGAGGGAACATCAGATGATTGTCAGGCAGATGCTTCCTATGGTAGGGGGGCACGGCATTAATCTTAAAGACGCCAGACAGCAGATGAAGACCATGATGACTGTTACCAGGGAACTTAAAGAAGGAAAAATATATCTGCTTTTCCCTGAGGGTAAGTATGGTGACAATAAGAATACCCTTCAGGATTTTAAAGCAGGTGTATTTAAGTGCGCGATGGATGCCAAAGTGCCGGTTATACCGGTGGCACTTATTGATTCCTATAAAGCAATGGATGGCAACAGCCTCAGGAAAGTGAAAACACAGGTACATTACCTGAAGCCGATACCATATGAAGAATATAAAGATATGAAAAAGACAGAGCTTGCTGAACTTACTAAATCAAGAATACAGGAAGCAATTAACGAGTATGCAAAGTAATTATCTGCCGGAAGTCCTCTTTTCAAATATTCCGATAATTATATAAAGAATTACTGAAAGAATAGAAAGTAAAACAATGGAAAGAAGTACCCAGTCCATTTTAAATACCTGGCTGCCGTAGATGATTAAATAACCAAGTCCTTCCTTTGCTGCAAGGAATTCACCGATGATTACACCTACAAGGGAAAGCCCCAGATTGACTTTCATGGCATTTACGATTGTCGGCAGTGATGACGGAAAGAGAAGGTAAAACAGAACATGACGTTTCTTTCCGCCGAGGGTCCGGATTAATTTTATTTTTTCCTTGTCGGTCTCTGTAAAAGAGGTATATATACTGAGCATTGCACCGAATACAGCAACAGATACGGCGGCTATAATTACCGTTTTAGTGCTGTTGCCGAGCCATACAATAAGAACCGGAGCGAGAGCGGATTTTGGAAGGCTGTTGAGCAATACGAGGAAAGGTTCGGCAACTTTGAAGATATTTCTGTTAAGCCACATAAGTACGGCAGCTGCAATGGCGGTAATCATAACAAATATAAAGCATATAAGTGTTTCATAAATGGTTTTCCATACATGGCGTATGAGAAAACCATTTTTTGTCAGTTCAATGAAACATTTAACAATCCGTTTTGGACTGCTGAATATAAAAGAGTCGATAACTCCCTTTTCTGCACAAATTTCCCATGCTGACACGAAGAAAACCGCCAGAAAAATACGAAGGAAATGAATTAATACTTTATGACGGAATACTGATTTCAGATAATCAGAGTGTGTTTTGATTTTATTCATTGCCGGACAACTCCTTCCACAAGATATTAAAGTAATCACGGAATGCTGCTGTATCACGACGTTCTAAGGAACTTAAATCGTTGCAGAAGTCAAGGTCAATTGCCGCTTTGAAACGTCCCGGACGTTTAGTAAGCACGTAGACACTTTCTCCTACAGAAATTGCTTCCGCAAGGTCATGGGTTACAAGTATTGCGGTTTTATGTTCTTTTTTTATGATAGAGCTTATATCGTCACATACGGTAAGCCGTGTCTGGTAATCAAGAGCTGAAAACGGTTCGTCTAAAAGGAGAATATCCGGTTCCATCATAAGTGTGCGTATAAGAGCAACTCTTTGCCGCATACCGCCTGAAAGCTCGCTTGGTCTTGAATTTTTAAAATCGAGGAGACCATATTGGGAGAGATAGTGGGTGGCAAGATTTCGTGTGTCTTTTTTTCTGTGTATATCAAGCCCTAGCATAACGTTTCCGTATACACTGCGCCATTCAAAAAGATGGTCATGCTGGAGCATATATCCGATGTTACGCATTTCGTCTTTTACCGGGCGGCCATTTACGATTACTTCACCTGAAGTTGGTTCGATAAGACCGCATATTATGGACAGAAGCGTGGATTTACCACAACCGGACGGACCGACTATGGATATGAATTGTCCTTTTTTTACGGATAGATTAATATCCTGAAGGGCTTTTGTTTCTTTCTCTTTTGTAAAATAGGAATAGTTTACGTCTTTTAATTCCAAAGCCAGCATATTTTACACCTGAAAATAATATATATAATATTTTATGATTTGATATTGAAATAGTCACAAAATGATTATATAATAGATAAGACCAATTCAGACAGGTGACAGACATGAGTAAATTTTGCAACATAATTGAGAATATAACAAGTGAGCATGTGTATATACAGACACATAATTTCCCTGATGCGGATGCCATTGCATCAGCGTTCGGACTCTCAGTTCTGTTGGAAAAATATGGAATTAATTCATCAATTTGTTACAGAGGACAGATTGAGAGATACAGCACGAATGAACTTGTGAGCAGTCTTGGCATCAAGATGATTAATATTGAAGAATTGAAGGATATCAACCGGAATGATGAGGTTATCCTTGTGGATTCACAGAAGGGCAATAGTAATATTATCACTACCAAGGGTGATGAGATTATATGTATTGACCATCATCCTACGTTTGAGAATTCCCTTGATTCTTACAGATATGCTGATGTAAGACCTGAGCTTGGTGCGTGTTCCACTATAATAGCTGAATATTATATGGACAATAATATTCCTATTGATAAGAGAGTTGCGACAGCACTTATTTATGGAATATGCACAGATACCATGGGCCTTACAAGAGGAGTTACCGATAAGGATGTTGATACTTACAGTTATCTTTTTAAGATAGCGGACAAGCAGATTCTTAAGGCACTTGAACACTGTTCCATAAGTATTGATGATCTTAAGGCATATGCTAATGCGATTAACTCCATTAAGGTATGTGACAATGTAAGTTTTGCCAATACCGGTTCTAATTGTCCGGAGGCCCTTATAGCCTCGATATCTGATTTTATGCTGGATCTTATTGAAGTTGATTTTTCGGTTGTATATTCTCTTAAGAAAGAGGGAATTAAGATTTCCGTCAGAAGCATGGGTAAATACAACGCGGGAAGGATTACCAATAAAGCATTGTCCGGAATTGGATGTGGCGGAGGTCACGAAGTTATGGCAGGCGGTTTTGTTCCTCTCAAGGAGGGAGAACGGGATATTGATGCCGTAATAGGTGATATTCAGGAACGCTTTTTGCGTGCAATGTAATTTATACTGATGCTGACATGGCGCAGCTGGTAGCGCAACTGATTCGTAATCAGTAGGTCGTGGGTTCGAATCCCATTGTCAGCTTTTATGCAATGGTAACCGGCATAAGATTTCGCATATACAGGAGTCTGTGCCGTTTTTTTTTACTCATAGAGACATAATCAGACAAAAAGTTACCAATTATTACATTGGAGTGCAATAATACGTAAAAAATATTGTTTTTTCAGTAGAAAGGTAGTAAAATAATAATATATGTTGGTTGAAGGAGTGGTTATTCCTGTGGAAATGGAAAGAAAGCCTTTAAGAAAGAGATTAAGAGTAATGTATATACCTGTTATTCTGTCCATATTAGGCATAACAGTATGTATTGTCAATTCAATGCTTATATACAATAAGACGTTCAGATTCTATACTGAACAGTATTATAGGATAGCGCAGGCATTTGAACAGGTAAGCAGTTTTACGTCAACGCTGGATTTATGCCAGAAGCTGCCGTCATCAACGTCATACGACAATCTGGCGGATGCCTATGACATTGAGTTGTTGTCGGCATGTTCGGATTTGTTTTCAACAAGATTTGAATTTGACAGTAATGAACGTCAGGAGATAGAGTCATTGTATGATATTGTACGTACTTCTATTCCTGATAAGTTGAATTTGCTTAAGGACGGCATTAATGACAGAGAGAAATGTGAGGAAGTACTGGCAGCTGTAAGAGCGGATATAACAACTGTTGCGGATAAGCTTAACCATGTGATAGAGAAGTCAGTAGCTGCAGGCAATAAGGCATACGATAACGATAGGATAGATGTATATCTTATTGAAGGACTTATGATTGCAATATTTATAGGTTTTATTATAGTTACGGCATATATGGTTAGCTTTATTGAAAAAAGAATTATCAAGCCTATACGTGATGTCGCAGACTGGAGCCGGATGTTTAAGGATGATTATGCCGATATGTCAGATATTGAGATAACGGATAATGATGAGATTAGTGATATCAGCAGTGCTTTTAATATTGTTAAGGCTAAGTTATGTGAAGCCAATAAGACTAAGCGTGATAATGAATCAGCTCTCCGTAAGCTGAGAGAAGAGGAAGAATATAAGAAGAAATTCGTTAAGCAGTTATATGATGAGAAGCGTGAGAAAGAGATAATAAGTTCTGAAGCTAAGAGAGACGGACTTACAGGTCTTTATAACAGACGTTCCTTTGATGCACTTATTGATGAATTTATGAGTAATAAGAGTGTATCATCAGAGGGCGCACTATTCCTTATTGATATGGATAATTTTAAGAATGTTAATGATACTCTCGGTCACATAGCAGGCGATGAAGCACTTAAGACTCTTGCAGGTGCTATGAGGATAGTATTCCCTGGCGGATATCTTGGACGATATGGCGGAGACGAATTTATAGCATTTGTTCCAAGTACCTGTGACGATGAGACATTAGACAGGCTTGGATCATCACTTTGCAAGAAGATGGACAGAGAATTTGAGCACGGTGGCAAGTCAGTAAGACTTTCAGTAAGCGTAGGTATAGTTAATACAGTTGGAATTGATGATTATGCAGAACTTTATATGAAAGCAGATAAGGCTTTGTACTATTCTAAGGAACATGGAAGAAACCAGTATACATTAGCTTCCTCATTAGATAATTTTGCTACAGATTAAGAATATTACAGTTGAAGAAACCGGCTTCCGACAGGTCATGTGTTACTAATAATACGGACTTGCCGGAGGTCATTTTTTTTACATAATTCATGACAGACAATCTGGTATCGGCATCAAGACCTTTAAATGGTTCATCCATTATAATTGTGGTGTAATCCGCAAGAACAGCACGCAATATTGCCACACGCCTTTTCATACCGCCGCTTAAGGATATGACCTTTTCATTCATGCAATCTGACAATCCCACTGCGGCAAATCCATCTGTAATTTTATCTTTATCATTACATACAAGCCGGACGTTTTTAAATGCGGTAAGGTAAGGACATAATCTGTCCTCCTGAAATACTACGGAATATTTTTCATCTGATTCTATAGTCCCTTTATATGGAACGAGTGAAAGGATTGCATTGATAAGAGAAGTTTTACCGATTCCTGAACTGCCTGTTATGGCTGTGCTGCCTTTTGCAAATTCATAAGTAAGGTCTGATATTACCGTATTATCGTTGTATGCAACTGTAAGGTTATTGAGCTTTATCATTGATTGAACCTGTCCTTTTAAAAATTAAATTTAAAATTAATAATACTATTTTCTCGAAAATTATACTTAGAACAATCAGAGAAATTGTCCATGCAAATAAGTTATCCGTTTCCAGATATATTTTTGACTTGTATATGTTGTTTCCGATGGAATGTCTTACAAGACCTATGATTTCGGCGGCAATTCCTGATTTCCACGCAAACCCGCAGGATAATTTTACGCCGCTTAGAAAATGGGGAGCCGCATAAGGCATATATATGTAAACCAATTTTTTGAACGGTGAAAAATGAAATACCTCAGCCATTTCTTTCATCTGACTGTCTGTATGGGCAATACCTGAAAAAGTATTGGTATAAATTACAGGCATAATTGTTATCGCTGCGATAAACGTTGAAAGATGTGCGGAATCAACCCACAATAAGGCAAGTATAATGAAAGATGCCACAGGAATTGAACGGATGATTTTAACCGGAACATCAATTACCGATTGCAAAAAGGTATTGACAGAAGCTGCAACCGCAAGGACTACGCCGGCAAAAAGACCGGTAAAAAAACCTATGGATATGTTAAAAAGAGAGTATGAAAGGCTTTTGTAATATGCGGAAGTCTTAAGTAAAGAAAAAAGGGCATTGACGGTCTGCAATGGTGAAGGCAGGAATACCGGACTTGAAATTACGGCAGATATAATCTGCCATAATACAAGCCATATAATTATTGAAATAAAAGTGTATAAAGTCTTTCTTTTCATGTTATTTCACAATGTAAAAAATATTGTTGTCAGGTAATTTTTTTCCGAGAGAATCCGGGCTGGCATCAAATAAGACCTTGAAATAGCCGGTTACTTTGCTTACCATTTCATCACCTGTAATAAAACAGATGTTGCAATATGGTATTGCTTTTGTTGCTATGGCAGCTTTGATAATATCGTATTTCTCAAGCAATGAAGCAGTTTCTTCAATGTTGGTTGTTGCATTTTTTGAAGAAGCCTTGTACTCATCAAGGAAAGTTCTTAAAGCATTTTCATTAGAAGATGCAAAATCTTCAGAAACAACAAGCACACCTGTTACTATTGAACTGTCATCATGAATTTTTTCCCATTCTTTTGTAAGGTCTATAACCGTTTCAAAAGCCGGATCCTTGTTTTTGGCAACCTCAACGAAAGGTTCAGGAAGCATAACGACTGCGGAATCCATGGCTGAAGCCTTCTGGAGAACCTCGGCAGCCTCTGACATATATTCAATTGTTACGTCCTTATCAGGGTCTATATTATTCTCGGAAAGAATATGCCTTAAAGTATATTCAGGGGTTGTTCCCTGTCCTGTTGTATAGATTGTCTGACCTTTAAGGTCTGCAACAGATGATACAGAAATGCCTTTTGAAAGAATATAGAGCACACCTAAAGTATTGACTGCGGCAATTTTTATTCTGCCCTCTGTTTTATTGTATAAGACACTTGCAAGATTGGCAGGAACGCAGGCAGCATCAAGTTCCCCCTTAATAAGTCCGGTTGCGATTTCATCGGCTGTTCCGCATATCTTGTAATCATAGTCATTGGAGGTCTTTTCATTGGATGCATCATCGTAAAGTTTTACAAGGCCTATTGAAGTAGGACCCTTCATGGATGCAATTCTTACAGTGCTTTTTTCATTGCCTTTTCCGGGTGTGTTATTATTGCCCCGACATGCACTGAGGGATACAAGCATGGCAAAAATAAGTATTAATGATAATATTTTCCTTTTCATAATCTGCCTTCTTTCTTTTTATGCAATTATTATACTTAATCAAAAAAGATAATGCAAGGACAGTAAAATCGTGATACAATAGGCTAAAAAATGGATGTGTAACTGAAAAGGAGCAACCTATGATTGAAATTAATAATCTTACCAAAATTTACAGGCTGGGCAGCAGACAGATGCGTAAGGAGAAAGTAACGACAAGCACAAGAGTAGCTGTTTCGGATGTATCTTTAAGAGCCGAAAAAGGGGAAATCTTCGGATTGTTAGGCTCTAATGGAGCAGGTAAGACAACGACGTTAAGATGTATCGCCACCCTGTTGAAGCCTACGGAGGGAACAGTTCTGGTGGATGGCTTTGATACCGTTAAAGACGCAGATAAAGTTAGGGAAAAAATTGGCTTTTTAACTAATGATATCAAGCTTGACCCACAATTTTCCGTGGATTATCTTTTTGATTTCTTCGGAAAACTGCACAATATGAAAGATGATGATATCCGCACAAGAAAGAGCGAACTTTTCAATTATTTCGGAATAGAAGAATTTAAGACAAAGAAGATAGAGGAACTTTCAACAGGCATGAAGCAGAAGGCTGCAATAGCGGTAAGCCTTGCCCATGACCCTGATATAATTATTTTTGACGAGCCTACAAGCGGACTTGACATTATCACCGCAAGACTTGTAACAGACTATCTTAAAAAGCTTCGCAACGAGGGTAAGCTTATAATTATTTCCACCCACATCATGTCTGAAGCGGAGGCACTCTGCGACAGGATAGCCATAATAATTGACGGTAAAAAAATCTGTGAAAACACAATCCCCGAAATCCTTAAAGAATATAATGTTACCAATCTTGAGGACGCATTTTTTAAAATGTATAAACTTAATCATAAGGAGGACAAATAAATGGGCTTCAAAGTAATTTTATCAAAGGAATTAAAAAGGGTATTCGGGGATAAGAAAATGGTATTTTCACTGTTTATTCTTCCAATCATATTAATTGCGGGAATTTACGGAGTAATGTTTTTTCTTATAGGTAAAGAGAAATCCAGCATAAACGAACACGTATCCGAGGTATATGTACAGAATATGCCTGATAATTTTTCAGAGCTTATGGCAGGGCATACCGACTGCAAAATAAATATTATACCGGCAGGTGAGTCAGTAGAATCATACAAAGACGGGCTTCTTGACGGAACTTACGATTTAGTGGTTGTGTTCCCTGAGAATTTCTATGAGAATTTCAAAAATGCCGATGCAGGTTCGGCACTTCCTGATATAAAGACATTTTACAATCCTTCAGAGAATAATTCCGGTGAAGCGAGAACACGTTTTACGGGAACATATCTTGAAGAATATAAACAGATTTTACTTAATGAGAGATTCGGCTCACTTGATTATGCCATGGTATTTTCCGTAGATGCGGATAATCCTGACATGATAGTACAGGATAAAGATAAGGCTACAGGCAAGATTCTCGGCTCCATCATACCTTATCTTATAACAATTCTTATTTTTGCGGGAGCAATGGGACTTGGCGTTGATACCATTGCAGGTGAGAAGGAGAGAGGAACCATCGCCAATCTTCTTATAAGCCCTATAAAAAGAGTTGACATCATAATGGGTAAAATAGTATCCCTTGCCATAGTATCCGTTCTTTCGGCGGCTGTATATGTAATATCATTTATCGGCTCAGCGGTTGTACTCAGCGGTATGGGCGGCATGGGAGAAATGGTTAACGGGCTTTCACTTAACTTTACTACCGTACAGATTATACAGTTTGTGGTATTGCTCTTAGGACTTGTGCTTCTTTATGTTGGAATTATAGGTTTCGTATCACTTTTAGCAAAAAATGTCAAAGAAGCACAGTCATTTATAATGCCTGTGTATATAATAGTCATGTTTGCGGGAATGATAACAATGTATTCGGGAGATGTAACTTCAGGCAGTTATATGATACCTGTATATAACACCTCAGCTGCATTCAAAGGTATATTTGAAAGGACAATCACAATGAACCAGTACCTTACGTCAACGATAATAACTTATGCGTTTGCGGGAGTAATGGTATGGCTTATGGCTAAGGCAATGAACAGTGAAAAAATAATGCTTAACGCATAAAAGAGGTCATATATGTTAAATGTTGTATTTGATATGGACGGAGTTCTTTTTGACACCCAGAAAGTGTATACAAGAACATGGCGTGAAGTAGCCGAAATACTTCACATAGATAATTTCGAGATTCCATTAAAACTTTGTATTGGAAGAAACAGGGTTGACCAGGTGGATATCCTTAAAACACACTGTGGCGAGGATTTCCCTTTTGATGAATTCTACAATTTAAAGGAAAAAATATTTACGGGTCACATTGAAGAAGATGGCGTTCCTCTTAAAAAAGGCACAAAGCTCATTCTTGACACCCTGAAAAAAATCGGAGCGAAGGTTGCCATTGCCTCATCTTCAAGAAAAGATGTGGTGCTTCATCATCTTGATGAAACGGGGCTTACAGGATATTTTGATGTAATTATCGGCGGAGATATGGTAGAACACAGTAAACCCTTCCCCGATATATACCTTAAAGCCTGTAAAGAACTTAAATGCAATCCACATGACACCTATGCCGTGGAGGATTCTTATAACGGAATTGAATCGGCTGTTAAGGCGGGACTTAAAACGATAATGATTCCTGATAGTCTTCCTCCGGTCAAAGAATATGACAGCAAAATATTTACAAGATTTGATTCACTTGTGGAACTTTCGGAATATTTTGCCATAAGAGCACTTATGGAGAAGTTGTGGCAGAAGTATGATTATGCCTCAATTCTTTTTGAAAACAGTACAGGAAGAAAATATTCCGTTTCAGGCAGGGGACTGTCTGCATCACAGGATAAAATATCCTGCGCAAGAGGGTATGTCCTGCGTGTCCACGGCAGAAACCGCCTTGTGGAACATTCCTTTAATTCGCTTAAAGTTGGTGACTCAGAAAAAATTATTGCCCAGATAGAAAATCTTTTTGACAAGGCAGAAGAACTTAAAGAGAATTTTACCATTGAAGATACGGAACGTATGGAGGATGAAGTATTTCATTCTTTTTCAGAAAACGATATGAGCCGCAGTCCTGAAATTCTCGGTGATAAGGCAATCCTTGACAAACTCACTGAATTAAGGCAGAAAGGTCTTGAGGCTGACGGACAGATTATTGACTGCACGATTAATTCTTCCTTCAAAAAGAGCAGAAAAATTTTTATCTCCAAAAACAGGGATATGTCCCAGAATATTTTATGGATGACCTGCGCCATGTTAATGATGGCCAAAAAAGGAGATATTGTAAGAAGTTATTTTAAATCGTATTCGGGAATGAATGGTTATGATGTGCTTGATTCATTGGAATCAGACATTAAAAACGTTGCCGGGAATACGGTTAAGCTACTTATGGCAGAAAAGATTACGCCGGGCAGATACGAATGTATATGTACGCCTGAGGTAACGGGGATGATAGTCCATGAAGCCTTCGGCCACGGCGTTGAAATGGATATGTTCGTAAAAGACAGGGCGCTTGCCAAGAGTTTTATCGGCAAAGAAGTTGCTTCCGGACTTGTAACCATGCATGACGGAATGGGTGTAAATGAAGTTGCGACCTATGACTTTGACGACGAAGGAACCTGCGGTCATGATACCGTAATTATTAAGAATGGAATCCTGCAGACGGGAATTTCGGATGCCAAGACAGCCGGTATCCTTAAGACAAAAGGAACGGGCAACGGCAGAAGGGAAAATTACGAGCATAAGGCATATACAAGAATGACCAATACCTATTTTGAAGGCGGCAAAGACAGACCGGAGGATATGATTAAATCCATAAAGTATGGTTTTATGCTTGAAAATGCAACCTGCGGAATGGAAGACCCTAAAAACTGGGGAATACAGTGTATGGTAAATATGGCAAGAGAGATAAAAGACGGAAAATTTACGGGCAGAATCTTTTCTCCGGTTGTGCTTAGCGGATATGTTCCGGATTTGTTAAAATCCATATCAATGATGTCAGAAACTCCTGAACTTAACGGAGGCGGATATTGTGGAAAAGGTTATAAGGAATGGGTTAAAGTATCCGACGGAGGCCCTTATATTAAAGCAGAAATAGAACTGGGGTAATTGAAATGGTATCAGAAATAGTTGAAATACTTCACGAACTGAATATAGTTGATTACAATATTTATGACGAGCATAGAAAAGCCTTTGAGATGTATTTTGTAAAACATCGTCTTGATATGACAAGAGACAAGGAAGTAAGGGAAATAAGACTACGCGTTTACAGGAATTTCGAGGAAAATGGTACAGAATATCTCGGAAACTCAGATGTGTACTTATATCCGGGAATGGATGGGGATGAGATAAGGGAACTTATAGAAAGTGCGTGGGAATCCGCTCTTTATGTGAAAAATCCATATTACAGGCTGCCTGAAAAAGTAATCGATAAAAATACGGAAAAAGTATTTGACGGCTGTGAAAGCGTTATTGAAATGGCGAAGGCTCTTTATTCTGCCGAGGATGAAGTTAAGGATGCCTTTATTAATTCAGCTGAATTTTTTGGAGAAACCAGGACTGTAAATATAATAACCGGAAAAGGCTCCGATATATCTTATACATCAGGAAAAATAACCGGTGAATTTGTTGTCCAATGCAAAAAAGAGAATGATGTGGAACTGTATGCTGATTTTTCTTATTATGACATGGAAAAAGAAAGCATCAGAAAAAAGTGTGCAAAACAGCTTAAACTGGCAGTTGAAAGAGAATCGGCAAAACGAAGTCCGGCAGATTATTCAGGTTATCCCATTGTGCTTACGGATTCCTATGTTAAGGAATTTCTGAAATTTTACCTTATGAGAAGCAATGCAGCGTATGTATATCCCGGATATTCGGATTACAAAGAAGGTTATGATATTATGTCCGATATAAGCATAGAAGGGGTGCCGGAATATCCGTACAGTGCAGAGGGCGTTAAAACCGTATCCCGTATGATAATAGAACACGGTATTGTCAAAAACATCCACGGCAATGTAATGCACTTGTCATATCTTAACAGACCGTATATAGGAATGTACGAGAATTTACATTGTGTATGTAACGGCGAACCAATGGACAGACTTCTTAACGGCAAATACATTCTGGTAAAAAACTTCTCCGATTTCCAGATGGATCCGCTTACAGGCGATTTTGGCGGTGAGTTCAGACTTGCCGAGATATCTGATGAGAATGGAAAAAGAATTGTCACAGGAGGAACCGTAACGGGCAATATCCTTAAAAATGCAGATAAAATCAGATATTCCGGTGAATACTTTAAAGAAGGATTATATGTTGGTCCTTCAGCTGTAAAAATAGGTTGAATACTCTGACAAAATAATGATAAAATAATCAAAAC
>OHHH01000352.1_pt1 | contig 18703 bp, 16 predicted proteins | sample 1567951 | NCBI WGS metagenome assembly OHHH01 (sample SAMEA3879550, study PRJEB24766) | human gut metagenome | biome: human-associated habitat; feature: feces | place: USA | collected 1985/1987 | reverse complement strand
GTCTAATCTGATAAGGTTGGCGAATGAAAGGAGCGGTTATGCAGATTTCCTTTACAGTGCGCAGATAATTACCAAACAGATCTTTGTAAGTCACTCCACCCTGGTTTTTTCTTATGGATATAGTCTTGGCTACAAGAGGTTTTAAGGATGTTATCGACGTTTTTGAAACCTTTCTCGGACTTGATACGGCGTAGCTCGGTGCGTTTGATTTCATCCTCAGAGACGGCCAGGTCTTTGAGTTTCTCTACCTATGTCACCTTCAGGACGATTTGTATCAGACCTTTGTTAGTGAGGGTGCGGTCGAGAATGCCATGGACAGTGATGACATTGCCATTCTCAAAGTCGTCACCGAGATTCAAGGGCATGGAGAGGGTGAGCTCGTCGCTGGTGCTTTCATCAACAAGCCTATCCGTAGCGGTATGGTAGTACTGGTTGATGTAGGTGCCTTTGAAGTAGATGCCTCGAAGACGCACGACCTTCTGGTTCACCTGACCGGTGGCCAAGTGATTGCGAAGGATGCCGATAATCTCTGAGGGCTTGAAGAGATTGGCAGTGGTGGGTATGATGGGTTGCTCGGGCAGGGCGTTATTGGTTTTCGTTCAACATGGGCAAAGGGACGGCTATCCGATGGAAGTTCCAAAGGTGGCGGTCGTCTTTCTTGAGAAAATCCTCTAAGGATTTGTTCTTGAAAGGGTTCTCCTCCTCCCCTTCTATTGGGTAGATAATGACACAAGGGATGTGGACATCGGGCTGGGTGGGGAATATCCATTTATCACGGCTATAGCCACTCAGCTGTCTAACTATATCGGTGTCAATACTTCCTTGGTTGAAGCGTGGAATATACTTGGTGTCCAATACAACCTGCGGTGAATAGCACACGAAGTCGGGATAGCCGGTGTGGCCTCGTACCTGATAGTGTATCAAGTTTCCGTATGCCTCTCGTAACAGTCCCAACACATAGTGCTCATAGAGCATGGCCATATCAATCCAAAAGACGGGGCACTCCTCTTCCTCGGCAGTGGTGATATTGGTGATGTTGTAGTCATACCGATGGAGTATCATCTGTGCGAGCTTGATAGCATCGTCGTATTCTTTGAATATCTTATGATGTTTAATGGCTTTCACCTCCCATACTTCTATCTGGTCATTGACATTGACAAAGACTGATAGGCATTCATGGACGGTGTGCTGCAGGGGGAGCAAACTGGGAGAAAGACCGGCGACTTGCAATATCTGCTGGGAGAACAGCAGGGCTTTCTTTATCAGTCGGTTCTCAACGGTGTCCTCCGAATACTCCTGGTATTGGCAGAAGACCTTATCGTACCGCTTCTTCTGAATGTTGACGCGTTCATTGCGGAAGATGGCAATACGGCCTTTGACCTTTTTGAGGTTGTCCTCTCGTTGGACATAGTCTTTTTTCAGTCCTCGCTTGACGATTTCCTTCACGATGGAGAGGAAATGGGCGACAATGAGGGGACTGAGCACGCTCTTTAGCTCGGGGGCTTTGATGCGTGGCTGCTCCATATCAACGGCATAGATTTTTGAGAACTCTTTAGCCTCGATGCCACTGTTGAAGCAGACGCTGAACATCTTCAGGAAGTCGATGCGGTCACAACCATACTTGGTGGTTACGACAAGAGGCATGGTTTTCTCTTCGTCGAACCATTGCGCTCCAATGACGTAGGAGGCGTAATAGCCGGACTCGGTGATGACGGGCCCGTCAGAGTCGATTTCATCTTCTGCCCTCATGGTATTGCGCCACTGCCACTGAAAGAACCATCTGTCCAGACCTTTGCTTTGGCCTGGAAGACGCATTCCTTCACCCCAATAGGCTTGTTGGGCAAAGGAATCGTATGGTATCTTTTCGTGTTCGCGCATTACTGGTCAGCTTGATGGTTACATTCAGCGTTCATCCATTTCTCAAAATAGGCTTTATCGCCTTTGACGGATTTCAAAATACCGTCTTTCTGGTATTCCTTTATCAAGGGAACGACCTCGTACTTCATCTTGATTTTCAAGGTCTCCATGTCCTTGGCCATGAAATAGCTATGACCAACCATCAAATCTTCTAACTCAAAGTCAGCGGCTTTATGGCTGGCAATGAAGGATTGCTTGTCCTCGGCAGATGTGCCGTTGATTTCAGTGAATAACGCCAAGGATGCATCCTTTACATCATCGGCAATGGCATTCGCCTCGCACCAATTCTTTATTACATCGGCACTGGGTTCAAGCGTTACAAAGGCGAAGCGTCGTCTTACCGCATAGTCGATAGAGCCTGTAGAACGGTCTGTGGTATTCATCGTACCGATGATATACAGATTGGAGGGCACAGTGAAGTCATCCTTTGAATAAGGGAGTTTTAAGCTGATGGTGTGATTGCCTTCACCTGTTCGTTTGTCAGCTTCCAGCAAGGTGATAAGTTCACCGAAGATTTTGGAAACATTGCCACGGTTTATCTCATCTATAATGAGAACGAAGGGCTTGTTTGACACTTGCTTCTCCAGCTGATACTCTTTCTTCACAGCGTTGATGAATGCTTGGGCATAGTGCTGCCAGTTGTTTTCCACACCTTCACCAATGGCTTGCATCTTGACCTTTTCAATGTTGAGCGGTGAGGGTGAATACTCATCTCCCTTTTCGGACTTCGAGAGTACACTTCGGATGCTTATCGTGTCGTTGCCTTCTTTCCACCATACCAACAAAGCTGATTTGCCGGTCAACGAAGGTATGGTCTTACGATTGGCATAGCCTTTGACCGACTGCAAGTACTTGTCGATGCACTTGATGATGTCTGAATCGTCGTTGGTTTGGGCTTTCTCACAGATGGACTTGAAGATGCCGTTCTCCACTTTGTATTCCACACCTTCACCTTTTACCTCGGGCTTGAGTCCTTCCACAAAGTCTTCATAGTCCATGGATTGATGGAAGGTGCAAAAGGCGATTTGACCTTCTTCACGCAAACGCTCATATTCAGCCATCACCTTGTCATGGTTGGCAAAGTCATTAAAGTCTTTGTTACACATACGGACAGCAATCGATGCGGTGGCGTATGTCTTACCTGTTCCTGGTGCGCCTTGAAGAATGATATTCTTCTTGTGACGTAGCAACTTATATAGTGGTTCTATTGTTTCCACAGCTTGTTTCTTTCCTCCTTCGGTTTTTTGTTTGTTCTTGAAAACGTCTTTGTACATTCGGAATATGGGGCCTTTCAGGTAGGACAACATGGTTTGGAAGTCCACCCATTTGATTTGGCCATTATCTATATCGATGGTACGAGCCAACAGATAATAGGAGTTGTGCTCTAAATGATGGAGATCGTCTTCGCTTCCTTCAATCCAATCGAATCCGTTTGCTTTCAATAGGGTTGTCGGATAGGTGTCCTTGATTTTGAAATAGGCATCTACGTAGGGTTGCATATAATCTACCGGGGACTTATCATTGGCAAAGGGCACATATTGGGTGTTGAAACCTAATCCATAACCGATTTGCTTTCCACGCAGGAAGATGTGGTACTGGATTTCTGTGCCACCTCCTTCGTTAATAGCCCAATCCCTACTGTCATCATCATATTTGAAAAGAATGCCTCCTCGGGATGCACGGTTTAATGAGGCTATTTCTTTTCGAGTATAACGAAAGGTATCAACGAACTCGCCTAATGCATTATTGGTGGTGTTAATAAACGAACCAAGGTCAGCGCAAGGCACGGTTAATTCTTCCATTGCTTGCACTAACTCAGGGCGCAACTTCCACTCGAAATAGTTGTTCCCAAGGTCTTTGCCCATCATGGCGATAATCCAATAACAGTCTCCTTCGTTATTGGGGCGCTTTACAACCATATCGAGTTGTTTGCAAAGTGCTTGGCCTAAATGGGTATTGTGGGAGTTGTACTTCTGAGGGGCAGATACGGTCTCATTGTCGTACTTTTCTGCTAAAGTGCGGCAGGTGGACTTGTGGTCAGGCTCATTGTAGAACTTGACCAACATGTCGATGCGGTCGGGAGTCATTAGCTTGCCGTCACGCAGAAAGGTTTTCCACATGTCCACCGTAATGCCGGTGTTGCATGTGAAATAGCCTTCATCATCGATATAGATAAATATTTCCTTCATTGCATTCAAATTTGCTATAGATTCCTATTAATAACAGATGACTGCTGCTTGTTTAGAACAGCACTGCAAATATACCATTATTTTTCTAAAGTTATTCCTTGTGAGCTGATTTTTTTGCAAAAATAGGTGTTTTCAGCCTCAATTTATCTGCTAATTCAGTAATGAGAGGACATGTACACGCAAGAAGGACGTTGAAGGGCTTAGTTGCGGATTTGAGGTAGTATAAAAACTCATTTTAATCTATTCTTTTCTCTTCACCCAAACCTTGTGGCTGCCGCTGCCCTTCGAATCTATCGGCGAGGTTCGGTCGGCGGTGATTTCCTTCAGCTCCAGGGAGGCGGCGGTGCGGCTCAGATTGTTGATGCAAGCATAATCAGAGAGGGTGATAAGACCATTGGTTTCTATCACCTCCAGGGCACGGGCGATGCGTTCTTCCCTGGAATAGAGCTGCTTGCGAATTACCTTCACGCCACCCATGTCTCGCTCCAGGTCGCGATCGGTTTTATGCTTCACACTCTTGAGAAATTCAGGAGACGCCTTGAAGTTGATGTCCTTCACGCCCACCTTGCGATACGTCATCTTATCATCTTCACTCTGCATTTCCGTAGGCTTATCGTCCTCGAAACCGAGGGAGAGCGAGAAGGTGCCGATGCCTTCCAAATTCACATTGTAGCCCATGGAGAGCATTTCTACCAGCATATCAGCCACATCCAGCAATACTGCCTCCGTGGTACTTTCCGAAATACCACGATGGTAGCTCTGCATCCTCTTGATGAACTTTTTCCTGGATAGTGTCCGATTGGTCACTATCTTGGGATACACTCTGCGCTTGCCCTCATTACGCATGTCAGTTAACTCTTGCAACTTGTACTTTGCCATACCGATTCCTTTCTTATTAAGATTGTTATCACTCCATATTGAGACAGCCATTACGGTCAAGAGTAATGATGATTGCTCCTCATCATAATAGTTCTCATACCTAAGGATAAAAGTATTTCTCCCCCGATAAAAGTTCTATTCAACGTCGTTGAATGGACATTCGAGGACGTTGAATGCAGGTTCAGTGACGCTGAACATACATTCAACATCGACGAACGAAACTTTCTGATAGGCAAAAGTACATTTTTTTCTAATAACAACCAAGAAATTTCCTAAGATAATCTATCTCGACGAGCGAGGTTCCGCCCTCAGTCAATGCTCATGCCGAGCATACACGCAACAGGCAGACCGCCGATGAGAGCAGTCTGCCTGTCTAATTCTATTGATCTAAATGATTGATTGTCTAAAAAAAGTCGCTTGGATTATAGCGGCGAAGTGAGGATGAACTCGCGCAGGACATAGTAGCAGAGGATACCAGCGATGTAGCCGACGAAGGCTATCCAGGTAATCTTCTTCATGTACCACACGAAGGTGATCTTCTCCAGTCCCATGACAACCACACCGGCAGCAGAGCCAATGATGAGCATGGAGCCACCGACTCCAGCGCAGTAGGCAAGCAACTGCCAGAAGATGCCATCGACGGCAAAGTCGCCAGCCTCAGCCACGGGATACATACCCATACAGCCGGCCACGAGAGGCACGTTATCGACGATAGAGGAGAGCACACCGATGACACCCGTGACGAGGAAGTGGTCGCCATTGAAGGCCACGTTGAGTCCCTCGCCGAGCTGGGTCAGCACACCAATCGTCTCCAGGCAAGCCACGGCCATGAGGATGCCGAGGAAGAAGAGAATCGTACTCATATCGACACGGGAGAGCAGGCGCGTTACACGCTTCTGCAGGCCCTCGCGGTTCTTGGCGCGATGGAGATTGCGGTAGAAGACCTCCGTCACCGTCCACAACGTGCCGAGCACCAAGAGGATGCCGACAAACGGCGGAAGGTGGGTGATGCTCTTGAAGATGGGAACGAAAAGCAGACCGCCTACACCAACCCAGAACACGACCTTGCGCTGAGCCTCAGAGAAGTCGCTCTCGTTCTCCTCGCCCTCGCCATTGTCCTTGACGGGCACCAGCTCGCCCTTGAGCTGATACTGAAGGATGAATGCAGGGATAATCATGGAGACAAGGCTGGGGAGGAGGATCTCGCTGATCACGCCAGCGGCAGTGATAAGACCCTTGTTCCACAACATGATGGTCGTCACGTCGCCAATCGGCGAGAACGCGCCACCAGAGTTGGCGGCAATGATGACCAACGAGGCGTAGATGATACGATCGTTCTTGTCGGCGACAAGCTTGCGGAGGATCATGACCATGACAATACTGGTGGTCAGGTTGTCAAGAACCGCAGAGAGGACGAACGTCAGGAAAGCAATACGCCACAGGAGCTTACGCTTGCTGCGCGTGTTCATGACGCCCTTCACCCAGTCGAAGCCGCCGTTCTGATCGACCACCTCGACGATAGTCATGGCTCCCATCAGGAAGAACAGAGTCGTAGAGGTACTACCGAGGTGGCGCTCGATGATACTGCTGATGAAGTTGGCGATACCTTCATGGCTCACCGTGCCGTTCGAAAGCACCTCCGCCACCTCATGGGAGATGGTGGGATCGAACATAAACAGTGTCCAACAGGCCACAAACATCAGCAAAGCCACAGCGGCCTTGTTCACTTTCGTCACGCTCTCAAGAGCTATGCACGCATAACCCAGGACGAAGACGATGATAATCGCAATAGTTAGTGTTGACATGATTATTTTTGATAATTGATTTTCTGCTGCTTCACGGTCATTGATTGATGGGTGCAAATTTACTAAGATATTTCTCACTTACCAAATTTTATACGAAGTTTATTCAGAAAAATTAGGTACTTAGCCGACTTTGTCGTACATTTGCAGTATGAATCAATCACGGGATATGGAAAAGAAGCATTATGACGTGGTCTGTGCCGTGGTGCGCAGGGGCAACGATTACCTTTGTATGCAGCGACTCAGAAAGGGTCCTGACTATGTGTCGGAGCATTGGGAGTTTCCTGGTGGCAAGGTGAAAACGGGTGAGAGCCGTGAGCAGGCCCTCCTCCGGGAGATCCGCGAGGAGATGGACTGGGAAATCTATGTCGGCCGGCAGATAGGACAGGTGGAACAGGAGTATCCCGACTTCACCATCACCCTGACGGCATTCGACTGCATGGCCCGCGACTTCGACTTCAAACTGCTTGCACATATCGACTGCCGATGGCTTCCTCGCGAGCAACTGACCACACTGGAGTGGACCGAGGCCGACCGCCTGCTCATCCAGCAGCTGCCAGAAGAACCGTGAATTCGATCGACTCTTCATCCATCAAACATCATCAACAACCCATGATTACTGTCAAGGTATCAAAAGAAATAGAATCCGTTTGTCCTCACTTTGTGGGGGCTTGCGTCGAGGCCCAGGTCCTGAACACAAATTTCTGTCAACCGCTGTGGGACGAAATCAACGCCTTGGGCGAACAGTTTCGCAAGGATCTGACCACAGAGAGCCTGAAGCATCTGCCCAGCATCGAGGCCACGCGCCACATCTATCGTCTTTGTGGCAAGGACCCATCGCGCTATCGCCCTGCCTCAGAAGCGCTGATCCGGCGCATGCTACAAGGAAAGCAACTGTATCAGATAGACACGCTGGTGGATTTGATCAATCTTGCGTCTATCGCATACGGCTATTCCATCGGCGGATTCGACGCGGACAAGTTCCAGGGCGACACGCTCACACTGGGCATTGGGCGCGAGGGTGAACCGTATGAGGGAATCGGACGCGGCATCATCAACATCCACGGACTACCGGTCTATCGTGACGAAGTGGGTGGCGTGGGCACGCCTACAAGCGACAACGAGCGCACAAAAATAGATCTCCATACCACCCACCTGGTCGTCCTCATCAATGGCTATGACGGCAACGAACAGCGGGTGAGCGACAATGCGACGTTCATCCAGGGGCTCCTGCGCAAATACTGCGAAAGCGACGGAGGTAGCTTTTACCTGTATCGGTGACAATAGAATCGCTCAAGAAGAAAGAGGACGGGGAAAGAAAGTTGTTTTTTCATTATTATATATAACATACTGAAGTTTCGCAAGTGGTTCAAGAACGGGCTGAAGGCCCAAAAGCTCCTAGCCCAGGGCGTCGCCCTGGGTATAATAGCAATCAGCAAGGCGCCCTGTAAGGGCAAAAGCCTTATATATTGCCTGGATTTTTAAAGCTTTTGCCCTTACAGGGCGACAGGTTTGCGTCCGTAATAACCCAGGGCGATGCCCTGGGCTAGGAGCTACTGCCCTTTCAGGGCGTGTGGAGCTTACATGCGAAAGTTGAGTAACATAGACTAAGGAGGAATTTTAGAGATATGAATCCAACGAAGCTCAAAGAGATTTCGGAACTGGTCTCGCAGCTTAACGAGGCTTCCGACGCATACTACAACGGTCGGGGAGAGAAGATGACCGACTACGAATGGGACGCAGCCTTCGACCGACTGAAGCAGTTGGAGGCGGAGACTGGCGTGATCCTGCCGCAATCGCCTACCCATCGGGTCAGTGCAGACAACCTTGTAGGACAGAAGGAGGACCACGAGTTTCCTGCCTTGTCTCTCGCCAAGACGAAGAAGGTGGAGGACTTGGTCAAGTGGAGTGAAGGGAAACCCGTGTGGCTTTCATGGAAACTCGACGGACTGACGCTGGTCGTGACCTACGATGGTGGTCGTCTGACAAAGGTGGTGACACGCGGCAACGGCCACACGGGCACGAATATCACCCATTTGGCCAAGGCTATTGGCGGAATCCTGCCTTCCATCCCGTATCAAGGTCACCTCGTCGTGCGTGGAGAGGCCGTCATCAGCTACAAGGACTTTGAGCAATTCAACCTCGAAAGCGACGAGGAGTATGCCAATCCGCGCAACCTGGCGAGTGGCTCCATGACGCTCAAGGATGTCGAGGAGGTGAAGCTACGTCATATACGCTGGATTCCTTTCACCCTGGTCTATACAGAGGTGGAACTGCGCTCATGGGGTGCGCGTATGGATTGGCTCGAATCGCAGGGCTTCACAACGGTTGAGCGAGAACTGATAGTCGGTCCCAACCTCATCAACTTCCAAGAGGTCATCGACAGATGGACAGAACGTGTGACGGCAGGAGTGCAGCCACGAAAGGGCGTGACGCCTTTCCCCTACCCCGTCGATGGTCTGGTCATCGGCTATGATGACACCGACTATGCGGCTACAGGATCGGTGACGGGACACCACGCCACGCGTGCAGGCTACGCCTTCAAATGGCAGGACGAGAGCGCGGAGACACAACTGGACCATATCGAGTGGTCGTGTGCCGCCAGCACCATCTCGCCAGTGGCGGTCTTCCGACCCGTACTGCTTGAAGGGACGACGGTGAAGCGTGCCTCGCTGTGCAACATATCTGAATGTGAGCGACTCGGCATCGGCGACAAGGGATCACGATTGTCCGTCATCAAGGCCAACAAGATTATACCCAAAGTCATTCGGGTGGTGGAGGCCGCAGGGACTTTCGAGATTCCGAAGACTTGCCCTGTCTGCGATGCGCCCACCGTGGTGAGGGAAAGTGAGGTGAGCGGTACGCGCACGCTACATTGCACGAATCCCGACTGCCCTGCCAAGCAACTCAAAAAGTTTGCGCGCTTCGTCTCAAAAGAGGGAGTGAACATCGATGGTCTGAGCGAGCAAACGCTTCAGAAGTTTATCAATCTTGGATGGGTGCGCGAGTATTCCGACCTGTTTCATATCAGCCAACATGCCATCGTCTTGCGCGACATGGAGGGCTTTGGCGCAAAGAGTGTCACCAACCTGCTTGCAGCCACAGAAAAGGCGCGTCAGGTAGAGGCACGCCGACTCCTCTTTGCCCTCAACATCCCGTTGGTAGGCCAGGACGTCTGCACCCGTCTGCTCACTGCCTATCCCCTGGAGGAACTTATCCAGACGGCACGCAACACGCAGGACGACGCCGTCTTTGCTTCCATCTCGGGCATAGGACCGGAAAAGAGCGCATCGTTCGTCCGCTGGATGAAGGACTGCCGCCATGCGGAAATGCTTGACCACCTGCTTCCCGAATTGGAGATAACCCAGCCTGACAGCACACCGTCGGGGGCAAGGTGTCAGGGACTAACCTTCGTTGTCACGGGCGACGTGCATCATTACAAAAACCGCAACGAACTCAAGGCGTACATCCAAAGTCAAGGGGGCAAGGTGACGGGATCTGTTTCCAAATCTACTTCCTTCCTCATCAACAATGACGTGACAAGCACGTCGAGCAAGAATGCCAAGGCGCAGCAACTCGGCATCCCCATCATTTCGGAAGATGAGTTCATCGAGAGATTTTCTGACCAGGAGTCATAGGAGCTAATACACAGAAGGCTTCAAATCATTACATTTGAAGCCTTCGTCATATACCATTGTCGGTCAAGACTGTCTATATCACAAGCAGTCTTGACCGCTTTTTTTACTGCTGCGACTGGAAGATAAGCAACTGGTCGAGCACCACCATGGCAGCCATGGCCTCGACGATAGGGACGGCACGGGGCAAGACACAAGGGTCGTGTCGGCCTTTTCCTTGCATGGTGACAGGCTTTCCCGAGACGTCAACAGTCTGCTGGTCGCGCAAGAGCGTAGGGGCAGGCTTGAAAGCAACGCGGAAATAGATGTCCTCTCCATTGCTGATACCTCCCTGGATGCCACCACTATAATTGGTGAGCGGCTTGATGCGGCCGTCGTCTGTCGTGGTCCACGAATCGTTGAGCTGACTTCCCAAAAGCGGAAGCGCATCAAATCCCGAACCATAGTCGAAGCCTTTCGCGGCATTGATGCTCATCATGGCCGAGGCGAGGCAAGCCTGCAACTTGGAGAACTCTGGCTCGCCCAAGCCCGCAGGACAACCTTTGATGACACAAGTGACAGTGCCTCCCACCGTGTCGCCAAGAGCGCGAACACGGCGGATAAGGGCTGCCATCTCCTCGGAATAGGCCGGAGAGGGGCAGCGAACGGCGTTCTCTTCTATCAAAGATGGATCAAAAACATCGTGAGCAAGGTCCAAGGGAAGTCGGACGTCGCCCACCTGCGAGGTGAAAGCCGTGACGGAAATGCCGTGGCGTCGCAATGCCAATTTGGCGAAAGCGCCGCCTACGACCCGCGAGAGTGTGATGCGGGCCGAAGAGCGTCCGCCTCCGCGATAGTCGCGGAGGCCGTACTTCTTCTGATAGGTATAGTCGGCATGGGACGGACGATAGAGTGTGCGATAAGTAGCATAGTCCTCGGGGCGAGCATCCGTATTGGGAACAACAAAGCCAATGGGTGTTCCCGTGGTATTGCCCTCAAAGAGGCCACTCAGCAGACGCACCTTGTCGGTCTCTTTGCGCCCCGTGGTGAGCGAGCTCTGACCTGGGCGGCGACGGTCCAGCTCTCGCTGAATGAAGGCCTCATCGACCGCTACGCCCGAAGGCATGCCGTCGATGACGCCACCGACTCCCTCGCCATGGCTCTCACCAAACGTAGTGAGCGTGTAGAGTGTACCAAACGTGTTGCGCATCGCCGGCCCAATGACTGATCATTAGTGGCAGCCGCAGCCACCACCCTCACCATCACCACAATGGCAGCCACCCTCGCCGTCGCCATCACAATGGCAATCGCCACCGTCGCCACAACCACCACCGCAGTCTCCGCAATGTCCACTGCAATGATGCTGCTTGCTCTTCTCGACGAAGTCGTTGACTTCCTCCTCGGTAGCGGGGCGGTTCTCGATGATGCGTCCCTTGAAATGGAGATCCTTGCCTGCAAGCGGATGGTTCATATCCACCGTCACCGTGTCGTCGTCCACCGAGACGACATAGCCAAGATAGCGCTGACCGTTCTCATCGGCCAAGGGGATAACGGCGCCAGCAAAGACATTGGCCTCGTCAAAGACACCATCGGGCGAGAACATCTTCTTGGAGAGCGTGGCACGCCCTTTGGGGTCGTACTCGCCATAGGCATCGGCATGGGGAAGGACAAAATCGTAATCGACACCCGTCACAAACTCTGCCAAACGGGTCTCGAACGAGGGAAGGAGCATACCTATCTCTGTATAAATAGAGAGGGGCTGGTCCTCGGTGATTTGCTCTTTGAGCACTTCCTGACCATTCTCCTCAATGTACAACTGATAGGTTGCGGATATAAAACGATGTGACATTTTTATTTTCTATTAGTTTGTTATTCAAAATTGCACCGCATCAGCCCAACAGCGTCAGCGAATAAAGATAGACTACCGCGGCAGGAAGGGCCATGAGCGACGAGTCGAAGCGATCGAGCATGCCTCCATGACCAGGGATTACATTGCCACTGTCCTTGACGCCGATGGTGCGCTTGAGGAGACTCTCCACAAGGTCGCCCCACGTGCCAAAGACGCAGACTACCAGGCCGAGCCCCATCCACTGCCACTCATTGAGGACATGGGGTTCTGCTCCTTGATTGACATACCACCCTATCAGGTAGGAGACAACCAGCACGAGCACGCCGCCTCCAATGCTTCCCTCCCAGGATTTGCCTGGGCTGACGCGTGGAAAGAGCTTGTGCTTTCCCAGCAAGGATCCAGCACAATAGGCTCCTGTATCATTGGTCCAAAGGAGCACGAAGACGCTCAGAGGCAAAAGCATATCGACCGTGAGCATTCCCTCGGGAGTGGTCTGGAAGGCCAGCACGTTGACCATCGAGAACGGGAGGGCAATATACATCTGTCCAAGCATCGTGTAAGCCCAACAATGGAGCGGATTCTCATTCTTCAGATAGAGTTCGGCGATGAACAGATAGATAATCGAAAGAATGTAGGGGATGTACGCACTGAAGCCTTCGACGAAGCCCATACGCTGCCCTGCCACTGCCACGAAGAAATAGACTCCCGCCGCCGTGGAAATAAAACGGTTGACACTGATGCCTTTTTGGTCATTGACCAGTCCGCTAAACTCCCATAGCGTCATGCCGGTGATGACTGCAAAGAGGACGACCATATAATGGGGGCGCGTGAAGCCAAGCACCATGATGGCTACAAAGAGCGCACCAAAGATAGATCGCGTGATCAGATTTTTCTGTTTTTCGCTCATCATTCCTTCTCCTTATCCTCTGTGTCGTCTTCAGCGTGGTCGTCTTTCTCGGCCTCCGCCTTCTCATGCTCCTCCTGGGCCTTTCTGACCGCCTCGGGCATGTTCTCCAGTCGCAACTCGTTCTTCTCTTCCTCGGCCATCAACTCCTGCGTGCGGCTCGACCAAGGACGCTTGCCGAAGATGCGCTCCACATCCTCCGCCATAACGACCTCCTTATCCACGAGCAACTGGGCCAGCTGGGCGTGTCCCTCCTTGTGTTCGTCGAGGATCTGCTTGGCGCGATCATACAGCTGGTTGACTATCTTCAGCACCTCTTCATCGATCAGACATGCGGTCTTTTCGCTGTAAGGCTTTTGGAAACCATACTCGCTGTTGTCGTAGTAGCATATATTGGGGAGCTTGTCGCTCATACCATAATAAGTCACCATGCTAAAGGCAGCCTTCGTGGCACGCTCCAAATCATTCATGGCTCCCGTCGAGATATGACCCGTGAAGAGTTGTTCGGCGGCACGTCCTCCTAAGAGCGAGCACATCTCGTCGAGCATCTGCTCCTTGGTGGAAATAGGACGTTCCTCGGGCATGTACCAAGCTGCACCGAGGGCTTGTCCACGCGGCACAATGGTCACCTTGATCAGCGGGTTGGCAAACTCGCAGAACCAGCTCACCGTGGCATGGCCAGCCTCATGGATGGCGATAGTACGCTTTTCGTCCGCTGTCATCACTTTGGTTTTCTTCTCCAGTCCGCCAACGATGCGATCGACGGCATCGAGGAAGTCCTGATAGCCCACTTCCTTTTTGTCATGGCGGGCCGCTATCAAGGCAGCCTCATTGCAGACATTGGCAATATCGGCACCCGAGAATCCAGGCGTCTGACGCGCCAAGAGGTCCAAGTCGATATTCTTGTCGAGCTTCAGCGGCTTCATGTGTACCTGGAAGATAGCCTTGCGCTCAGGCAGATCGGGCAGATCAACACGTATCTGACGGTCGAAGCGTCCCGCACGAAGCAACGCCTTGTCAAGCATATCCACACGGTTGGTAGCCGCAAGGACGATCACGCCCGAGTTGCTGCCGAAGCCATCCATCTCGGTAAGTAGCGCATTGAGCGTATTCTCGCGCTCGTCATTGCCGCCCATAGCAGGATTTTTGGAGCGTGCTCGTCCCACGGCATCGATCTCGTCGATAAAGATAATACAGGGAGCCTTCTCCTTGGCCTGCTTGAAGACATCGCGGACACGACTGGCGCCCACGCCGACAAACATCTCGACAAAGTCGGAACCACTCATAGAGAAGAAAGGCACTGCCGCTTCGCCTGCCACGGCCTTGGCCAGCAAGGTCTTACCTGTTCCCGGAGGACCAATGAGGAGGGCTCCCTTGGGAATCTTGCCACCCACATCGGTATACTTCTTCGGATTCTTGAGAAACTCTACGATTTCCTGCACCTCCTGTTTGGCTCCTTCCTGACCTGCCACGTCCTTGAAGGTGATATTCAGTTCGTCAGCCTTCTCATAGAGCTTGGCTTTCGACTTACCGACGTTAAAGATGCCACCAGCACCTCCTCCGCCGCCACTCATCCTGCGCATCATCCACATCCAGAAGGCGATGAGCAGCACCCAGGGCAGAAGGCTCAACAGAATGTCGGTGAAGACATTGCCCTTCTCGTTATTGTAGCTGAAGCCAGTGATCTTTTTCGTCTTGATGGCTTGGTTGAGCATCGTCTCCAAGTTGTCAACAGAACCGATCTCCACTACCACGTAGGGCTCGGGACCCGTCTGCTTCACATGGGCCTTGAAGATATCATTGATATGCTCGGGCCGGACATACATCTTGAGCGTGCTCTCATTCTTATTGACGACCACGCGAGAGGCCCATCCCTTATTGACATATTCGACAAACTGGGTATAGTCCTTCTTCACGCTCACCGAAGTGTTGCCCAAACCTCCGTCCTTACCAGTCGCGAAGAAGGCCACGGCGAGCGATATGATGACCAGCGCATAGATCCAGTTCATATTGAACTTGGGCATACGCGGTCCACCCCCATTGTCTGTATTCATTGGTTTTTGATTATCCATTAGCTCTTGGAAAAGATAAAGTTGTCAGTTTTCAATCCAGATCCGGGATTCTCGTCAGCTTCGCATCCTCCCAAAGATGCTCGAGGTCATAAAACTCCCTCGCCTCGGGAAGGAAGATATGAACCATCACATCCACGAAGTCGATGGCAACCCACTGAGCCAGGCCCAAACCAATGCAGCTGACAGGCTTCTCACCCTCTGCCTCCCTGACGTAGTCGCCCACGCTTCCAGCAATGGCCTCTACCTGTGTCGGCGAGTTGCCTTGGCAGATGATAAAGTAACTACATACGGCTCCGTCGGTTTGCGTCAGGTCAGCAACGACAATGCCGCTGCCCTTCTTATCCTGGATTCCCTTAATAATCGAATCTACTAATTTTTGAGATTTATTCATTCAATGTCATTCTATTTAAAATAGATTGCAAAGGTAAGCCTATTTGGGTAAACGGCAAAGGAAATAACTATTTTTAGTACTATCACACGCTCCGCCCACCATTAGCCAATGGCCACGGCGAACAGTCCTGCGAAAAGACTTACACAAAAGGTATCATCACTCCCGAACACATTCACAACCTTCGCTGAAGTCACGCTAAGATATGGTAGCACCGTTTTGGTGCTACACCAAAGAAGAAAAAGGGCAGGTTGCAGAAGAACTATTTCTCCTTCAACCTGCCCAGTTAATAGCGACGGCATTCACTTCGTGCCGTCCTTGTTCAACAAGGAATGATACTATTTATCTCAATACCTTCACCGTGTGGCTCGTACCGTCAGCAAAGATGGTCTTGACAAGATAGAGTCCCTGTTGCGGCTCTGCGACACGTTGACCGTTGAGCGTGTAATACTCCGTGCGAACGACCTCGCCGTTGGCCTTTTCCACTCCCTTTACCGCGTCGGTATAGGTCACGGAGAGACTGGAAATATCCACGCGGTCATCATAATTTGGCTTTAAGTCTTTCTTCAGATAGAAGAAGCGAACGGTATGCCGGCCAGGGCCAAACTTCAAGTCTTTGGGAGCAAACTGTGTGGAGCTGGCATCTACATCGGGACCAGCAAACTCTATGCTTATGCTACCGTCGAGCGTGATGCGCGTGCCCGTGGTCAACGTTTTTGAACCCATGAACTCGAAGAAATCCTTCGAGCTGTTATGCCCCGTCCATGAGAGCACACCAATCTTGTTCTCAGGCACTTCGAAAGAGGCTTCCAAAAAAGAATTCAAATTTTCACTTCCGTCACTGCTCTTTTTTGCGGTAGAGTTGAATGTCTTATTGCCCTCTACAGTGAAAGGCCATTCTGCTGAAGTGTTGAACGAGAAATCACCATTGGTGACAATAGGATGATAGTCTACAGGGATGGCAGTGTTGGATGCCTTGCACGTTAGTCTGTACGAGCCAGTATTGGTATGGAGCACCACCAATCCGCTTTGTTCACCGAGTTCCTTGGAGTCAAAAGCAATCTGCACTGGCAGTTCCTCTGAAAACGCCGCCGTAGCACCGCTCATCACACCAGAGAAGCTTCCATCGCCGTCAATGCTCGTCAGGCTCAGCGACTCCGTACCAAGGTTTATCAACTGGGCGGTCAGCGTATCTCGCACAGAGAATTGATCGAAGAAATGGTTGCCAAAGTCCAAAGCGTCCTGCTTCAAAACCGCGAGATGCTCCTGCTGGTCATAGAGGCGAAACACCATGTCGTAGATATAAGCGCGATAGCGCACGTCGGCATCTTTAGCCCAATCGTTGTTCGTGATATTTTGGAACTGGAGTACATAGGTGCCTGGTTTGAGTGCAAGCGCATTTTCGACATTATCCGTAAACTCACCACCATCCATACCATGGGAAGTGACATCATTGAACACCTGATCGTCATTGTTCTGGATAGTAAAGCCATTGCCATAGCTACCCTTCTTGAAACCTTTCCAGCTGACAAGACCCACCTTGCCCTCAGGCACGACGAGGTTGGCAAACAACGTCGCAGTAGTATTATTACCCTTATTGGTGGCAACTGCTACGGGATAACCCGTGATTGTGTCGGTAATGACAAACGGGAAGTCTGTGCCCATGCTGAACGCAATATCACCTTCCTTTACAATTTTGCTATAATCGGGAGCTTCGCCCACAGTAGCGGTCACGTTGAGCACTGCTTTCTCGCCATGAGAATTCTTAACTTGCACGGTGCCAGAATACGCTCCTGTCTTAGAAGGAGAGAACTCCACATAGACATCCTGAACGGTGCCCGCATCAATACTTTGGTAAGCTAAAAGCCGCAAACCCTTACCGTCAACCAAGCCCGTATAATTGGTACTTTTCAAACCCTTATTGACAAGACGGACTGACTGTTTCAGAATTGAGCCCACGGTGACATTGGGACCCTCGAAATGGACGTTAGAGGGAATAAAGGTTAGTTTGGCCTCGTCAGGCATCTTCTCTATGCCGACCGTACCGCCCTGATAGAAGCGGATAGCACCATAAGGCGTAGCATTTTTTTTGACAAGCACCCACAAGCCAAAACCCGTCCGCGGGGTAATAGTGGAAAGATCATCACTCACGTCGAAGACCAACTTGTCTGTTGTCTCCAGGCCGTACTGGCCGTTTTTATCGGGCTCCGTCGAGAAATCGCCCGCAAAAAGCACGATGGAGCAATCATTGCCAAAATAGGTACAATCGCCATAGTGGGCATAATCGGCCACGGCACGCTCAGAATCATACCCAGGCGTGTTGATGGTGATAGTTTTAGCGGCAGAATCGTAGGTTCCCTCTATGGGACTCGTTGAGGTCACTTGGAATTCGCCCAAGTTCACCAAATTAGTTATCGTCACCTTATCACCGTTGAAAGTCAAGTCAGCACGGTAACTGTCCAAATATCCATCTTCGCGGGAATAGCTCCTGTTGGCATCATAATAACTTTTGGCATCTACCCAATATGGGGTTGCAGCGGCATCGGCTTTGACAAGCGCCGTCTTTGGCGGCATCTTTGGAAAGGATTCCTTCTGTTTGAGCTGTTCGCCCGAATTGAGCGACTGTGCCATCGCAGCCTGTCCAAGTGTGAACAATGCGATAAGTAAACGGATCTTTTTTCTCATAACTCTGTGTCGTTAAATTGTTTTGAACTAATGTTTACGTCGGCAAAAGTATGCAATAGTCCTATAATACACAAGAATTTACGACCTGTACATGTATCAAAACGGGTTTCTAAACGTTCAAAGACAAGTTTCTATACTTCGCACCATATGTCTTGCCATCGCACCACGTCTGAAACTAACCTTCCCGGTCAGCTATCTTGAGGAACTGAGAGGGCGTAAGACCCGTGAACTTCTTAAACGCACTGATGAACGAGGCACGCGACTTGAACCCCACTCCCTGCGAGATGGCCTCAATGGTAAGGTTGCCATAATGCTCGCGGTCGGACATTTGACGGCAGGCTTCTTTGACGTAACTATTCAGCAATAACACCCCTTTGAGTTTTTATCAATAATCCTGATACAAC
>OHHH01000331.1_pt1 | contig 19576 bp, 22 predicted proteins | sample 1567951 | NCBI WGS metagenome assembly OHHH01 (sample SAMEA3879550, study PRJEB24766) | human gut metagenome | biome: human-associated habitat; feature: feces | place: USA | collected 1985/1987 | reverse complement strand
GCGAAGTTCATAGCGGAAGCCGCCAATATGACGGTTGCCGGATGGGAAAAGCCCGTCTATCTCTCGAAGCCGACCGAATCCGTTTTTGAGGATGTGGAGGTCGCTCCGCTGCTCCGCTCACTGCTGACGGAGTATTTAGAGGAACGGGGCATCCCTTACGCCATCGCATCCCGTCACTGCTGCCGCTTGAACTACGGTGTGCGTGGGAAACGGTATTTTGCCGTTGGCTTTCCGAACATGGCAGGTGGCTATGAAGTCAGAAGCCGATATTTCAAGGGTTGCATACCTCCGAAGTCTGTATCACTGGTAAAGGCGAATGACATCCCGGCTGACGAGTGCCTCGTGTTCGAGGGCTTCATGGACTTTCTCTCTGCCGTGACGCTTGGTGTAACCGGTAACGCTGACTGTCTTGTGCTGAACTCAGTCGCCAACGTGGAGAAGGCGGCGGGATTGCTGGACGGATACGGGCGCATCGGCTGCTTCCTCGACCGTGACGAAGCCGGACGGCGGACGCTTGCCGCACTTACCATGCGATACGGGGAACGTGTCACCGACCGTTCCTCCCTCTATGACGGTTGCAAGGACTTGAACGAGTACCTGCAACTGACAACGAAAAAACAGAAAAACAACCATCTAAAAATCGAAGAACAATGAACATACTGAACAACAGAAACAAGAGAACATCAATATTCAAGGCAGTGGCGTTATGCCTGATAGCCGCCATGTCATTCACCCTCGTGTCATGTGACGATGACATGGACATCCAGCAGTCCTATCCCTTCACGGTGGAGGTCATGCCCGTGCCGAACAAGGTAGTAAAGGGGCAGACAGTGGAAATCCGCTGTGAACTGAAAAAGGAGGGCGACTTTTCGGGTACGCTCTATACCATCCGCTATTTCCAGTTCGAGGGGGAAGGCTCGCTCAAAATGGATAACGGCATCACCTTCCTGCCTAACGACCGCTACCTGCTGGAGAACGAAAAATTCCGCCTGTACTACACGGCGGCGGGTGATGAGGCGCATAATTTCATCGTGGTGGTGGAGGATAACTTTAGCAACTCCTACGAACTGGAATTTGACTTCAACAACAGGAATGTAAAGGACGACGATCTTACCATCGTTCCCATCGGCAACTTCAGCCCCTTGTTGAAATGATGCGTGTATTCATGACAATGCTCTGTTCACTTCTGACGGTCTGTTCTGTGTCCGCGCAGATCAGCCGCCAAGAGGGAACGGACGGGCAGGCGGCAATCTACCGACTGCCGCTTATGGAACGTGCTTTTTTATGCTGCCGCTACTTTGAAGGCTGGCACTCAGAAAAACACTACCCATACGTCGGTTGGGGTCACAAACTTTTGCCAAACGAGAAGTATTCGGCACGAACCATGACAAAACGGGATGCGGATGAACTTTTGCGGAAAGACCTGCGCAAATTTGTCGCCATGTTCCGTAAATTCGGGGTTGATTCGATTTTGCTTGGCACGTTAGCTTACAATGTGGGACCGGCGAAGCTGTTAGGCAGCAAAACAATCCCCAAAAGCACCTTAATCAAGAAGCTGGAAGCTGGTGACAGGAACATCTACCGTGAGTATATAGCCTTCTGCAACTACAAAGGAAAACGCCACGCCATGCTGCTCAAACGGAGAAAGGCGGAGTTTGCGCTGTTGTATATCCCATAAAAGGACTGACAAAACTGGCAAAAGACGTGCCATATTTAACTTGGCACGTCTTTTGCTCTATCACTTGATAGATTATCGTAGGATTTTCTCGTTAATTGACATCGTTGAGCCATTTTTGCCTATCGGTTTCCAAATAACACTTCAAGTTGTAAGTGTTGTGAGAGCAATACAAAACATAGTTATTAACCATAAAAAGTATAGCGAAATTATGAAGAAAGTATTTAGGAAAATTCAGAAAGGAACAACAAAAATGATTGAACGTATCAAATCGTTGGGGGAAATGGAGACGAAGCAGAAATGTGTAGTTCAACGGTTCGAGATTATCATTCCCCTCCACCAAAAAATAACGACCCAATATATAGCCTCCGCAAGTTTTACTTGCGGATTTTTTAGTTATCGCAGATTGGACAAAGGTTTCTTTGCTACTTTCTTTGTCCGCCATCATGCTCACTGAAAGAAAGTAGGGCGGCTCTCGCCGCCCCGCCACTCAAAAGCGTGTGTAAAGTCCCGTCACCATCGTGAACATTTCCTCCAGCATATCAAAATAGATACCCTCGTGTACGGCAATGTCCTTTGTCTTGCACTCAAAGGTCTTTTTGCTGAACGTCCTGCGGTAGAAGCGCATATTGTAGAGGTCTGCCCCTTCGTCATAGATGATGTCAAGGCGGTTGGCACTTGTTTTGTTCCTTGCAAGGCTCATCCGTAAGCCGTTGCCCATATCTATGAAATCACGGCTACCTGTCATGGCGGTGAAGCGTTTTCCGCCTATCTGCTGTAATATCGTCTTGGCTATCATATCTTTTGTTTTTAGGGTTTTAAGTATTGGCGGTGCGGACACCGCCATCCCGTTCAAAATTCTCGCATTTCGGAAATGGGGGTCTGCCGTTGTAGCCACTCTTTCACACATTCCATATTGTACTCGCTCGTGATGACTGCCGTATGGCTGTCGGTGGCGGTGAAACGTGTGCTTTCGTAATCATCTATCCACCCCTTGAGGGTGTCCGTTCCCCACGCTCCGGTATCGTCAAAGATACCGTCCAATGCCGTGATAGGTTCGCTGAACTTGACTATCAGCGTTTGATAGGTCGTGTTCATAGTCTGTCCTCCTTTCCCTTCTTTGCGTTCAGCCACTTGTCCCGTGCGGCTCGGCACTCGTCCAACGTGGGTTTGACACAAGAGAACAATTCTCTGTCTATGGGGTGGCGGTAGTCGTACTGCACAAGTGTCCGCCTGCGTCTTCCGATACCCGATTGGAAACGCTCGTATTTCTCCGTACCTGCTTCCGCGCAGGTGCTTACTCCGTTGATGGTCATTCGTGTTGTCATAATGTTGCTTTTTAGATGGTTAAAAATGTACTGACAGAACTCTGTTCTTCATCACCATTTCGGGGTTGCTTGTGTAGCGTTGGTGCAGGTAGAAATGGTGTGAGCCGAAGCCGTAAAGGAAAAACTTGTCAAGTTCGTGCTTCTCGGCAAACTCCTTTACGCTCTTTCTCAATTCCCCCTCACTCGTTGTGAGAGTGAGGAGGTTCACAAATTCAAGGAACATCGTGGGGATTGCATCATCCCACACACAAATCATACTTTCAATTCTTACTTCCATATCAATGTTGTTTTAGGGGTTATGCTATGCCGCTTTCATCCGCTCACGGATAAGGTTGGCGTTCTTGTTCACAAGGTCTATGATGCGCTCGTGATATTCGGTGTCCTGGTTGTGCTTGCCGTGGCACTGCACCACTTCGAGGGTTCGCAAGTCCACCTCTACGGTTTCAATAATCTCATCGCCAATCCTTGCCGATAGTATGAGGGTGTCGGCTTTCTTGTAGTATCCACTGCCAAACACGCAGATGCCCTGCGTCTTGCCCTCGTTGTAATACTCGTCTATGCTTTCAAGCACCTTGACGATTATTTCCTCGTCCGTGATTACCAAGCCGAAGAATTTGGATTTGTTGGCGATGAAATCCTCCGCATCTTTCTTTCGTTGGAGTTGTCGCTGTTGCTCACGCTCACGCCTTTCAATCTCCCAACGGCGTTGCTCTGCGGCTCTTTCCTTCTCGTGTATGGCTTCAATTTTTCGGGTTGCGTTGTCGTGTGCCGCCATGAAATCTTCGGGACAGATGTTCTTCGGGTTACGGAGGTCTTGACCGAGTTTTTTGAGCATACGCAGATAGTCGCACCACATTGAGAGGTTGTCTATCTGATACTTGTGACGCTTGGCAATCAGATATGATGCCCAACATTCATCGGCAGTACGGGTATTGAAAAGAAAGTGTTTCATGACCTCAATCTCACCGCCTTTCATAAGGGTTTCAATTCTTGGGTCTGAAAGCAAGGCTTTGAAAAGACGCACGGGGGAGATGCCGTGGAAATCGCCCTTGAAGCCGTTACGTCTGAGTTGGGGCAATATCCTCATCTTTGGATATGCACAGCTTCTTGCCACCACATCATCGTATAGGCTGTTGTGCGGTCTTACCTCCATATCGCTGCCTAATGCCCACACATCGCAATAGCAGAAAAGGAAGCCACGGAGCAACGCCATGTCCGTAACCTTGCCGTCGGGTGAAATCCAACGCTGCACGACCTCGTGGCAGTAGAAACGCATCGGTTCGCCTTTCCTGCTCTCGCATCTGACCTGCGCCACGCGGATTACCTGATACCCTTTGCAGGTGGTTATCACGCTGAAATTCTGCGTTTCCTTGTAGATGCGTCTGCGTGTGTCCTGCACTTTGAGTTCGGCATGGCATTTGGGGCAGGTGCAGCCTTCAAGGGTGTCGCATAGTCCGCTGTCGCTGTGCCACTCGTGACCGCAGTCGGAACAGGTGATGTTCCCTTTCTTGGTGCGGTAGCCGATATGCTCAACGCAGTGGCGGTATGCCCAATCTATTTGTGTCGCTGATATGGGGCGAAGGTTGGCGGAAAGTCTTGCCACCTCTTTCTGTATCTTGGTCTTCGGTTTCATAAGCCTAAATCAAATAATGAGGGTTGGGGTTGGTTTTCTTTTCTCGCTGACGGTCTGTGGCGGTTCTGCAACTTGCGGAGTTCCTCCTCTTGGTATTTGCGGACAGCGTTCTGACGTGCCTCCGCCTTTTCCTCTGCCGTGAGTTTCACAACGTGGTTCACAACCACTTGGCAGTCCATCGGTTTGCCCACCTCTATCTCGTTTTCCTCATAGTAGTGGATGGCTTGCCCGAATATCTCTCCGTCCGTGAAACCGTTGCAACCGCTTTTCTGCACATAGTTCAGAATGTGGGTCACGCACTCGTCCATGTTCTTGGCAGGGTTGCGGTACTTCTTTGCAAATAGCGCATCTTCCTCCGCACGCTGTTCCAAGTACATATATATCGTTCTCTTGAAATGGTCTGTTCCTTTCATATCGCTGTCATTTTTAGATTATCTGTTTCAGTATCTCTCTCCAATAGGTCGGCTCTACCTCGCTGAGAAGGAAGTCCATGAAATCCCTCCGTGCGTCCTTGTTCAGTTCGTGGTACAATCTTCGGAAAGTTTCAAAATTGCCGTTGATGTACGTTTCCACCATATACACGAAGATGTTGTCCACCTCGTAATATCTGCACTGCTGCGCTGCCGTCTTGCTGTTTCTTTTTGCCATGTCGGTAAGGGTTAAAGGGTGAATAACCAAAGGATGAAGCCAAAGAAGGCAATGGTGGAAAGGATAGCCACGATTACACCTATCGCCACTCGGAACACTCCGTTTACAATCTCTCTGATGATGCCCCAAAGGATGCCGAACACCCCGAAGGCGGTGCGCATCATCAAGCCGCATATCGCCAACCCGATGTGTTGCGCCATTTGTCTGAAATTTGCCGTTGCCGTCATATCTTCGCTGTTTTTGATTTTTTTGTTTTTAATGCGGATTCAAGAGCTGAGGGAGTTGAGTTTCAAACTATCTTATCTGCCTCTCGTTTATCCGACATTTTTTTTATGCGTCTTTCTGTCGCATCGGTCGTTTTCGTTTCGGGTGCTTGAAAAGGTAGGGATTAGGGAATGCAAGGTTTTTCGGGGAAATACTACCCGAAGGGCTGGAGATTTCCGCAGAAAACAGGAGGCTTGACCTTGCTTTCCCGTCCAATCCCGGAATTACCTTTGCGCCCAGAACGAAAATGACTGACTGATGCGGCTTACTGAAAGGCGCAAAATGGAGGTAAACGAAAACAGAGGCAGATTGTGTAGAAAAAAACTTCAGGGGAAAATCCGTAAAAAAAAGAATCACCAAAAGGAAAAAGACATCACCGGAAGCGTGAAAAGGGCAAACCACAACAAAGGAAGTATGATTGTTTCCGATCCGACGGAACTTGTTCAGCCGGGTGGCAACAATCATTCTTCCCGGTTTGTCCGGCTGTGTGTGGGCGCCTGTTTCATTCATGGGGCAGGCTGACACACTCTGCATTCACTTTCCGCTTCCGGCAAAAGAGACAGCGAAAAAAGAAAAATCATTTGAAAACCCGTAAAAGCATCTCTTGGCATAGGCGCAAAAGAAAGGGGCATTGCTTCATCTGTCTAAACATCGTTTAGGCGTGAGGCAATGCCCTTTTCTCCAGCTATGCGGTAGTCGGCACACGTTTGTTCCAAACTCGTTTTGGGCAATGGTGTGCCGACGGACAATACCGCTTTTACGGAAAATTCTTATGAATGAGGGGATAAAAAACGGGAGTTTATATCAAAATCTCGAATTAAATAGCTACTTTTGCATACGAAGAGTTCTTTGAAGGTTACGCAACGCGCAGAAGGATAATGCAGTAGATAACTAACTAAATCGTAACCTATTACTATCAAGAGCAATTAACCTACGCTCATTTCCAATAAATTACACTCTTTTCGTAACTTCCAAACGCAAAGTTACAAAATTTCGCTGACATACAGCGCACTCCGTTGAAAATTCGTGTCTTTTCCCATGCTAAACGGTAGCCATAACTTTGCTGCAAACAATCAGCATAGTTATGGCTATCGACACAAAATCACTCACCCAAATAATTACCGAGTTCCGGGCACTGCAATCCAAAGACGCAGTTTCTCCCGAATCTCTCGGCTACATCTTACAGCGCATAGTGGATTTGCTCGCCACTGCCGGAACGTCAGAGACCGTCAGCAACATCACAAAGTTGCTCGACGGATTTAAGGCCGCAGGTCAGGCCATCACCGCACTTTCGCAGGGTCAGGCCGACCGCAATCACATCTATGCCAACAAATCGACGGTAAACCTCGCCACCGGCGCCGTTTCCGCGTCCTCCGAACTTTTCATCCAACAGGCCACGACCGAAAGGGCCGGTGCCATGCGGGCGCAGCAGGTCATCGACCTTAACAGCGCCAAGAAATCAATCTCCGAACTGGAGAAATTGCTTTCCGCAGTTCAATCGGAGATTGCAGCCCTCAAAGGCTCGGCAGGTGACGGCACTGTTTCAGGCGGTCTGACGCCCATATCGGTTCAGACCGAGGGCGACCGTCTGTTTGTCATCGGAGCACGAAAGCTCCTTCAGGACGGCTACGTTCCATACCTGTTCCGTCTCACTCAGAAACGAAATCGCTTCGCCGCGAAAGAGTCCTCGCTTCTCGGCACAAAGAAATATTGTCGCCGACGCAAGGGCTGGAACCTGTACGGTTCCTGCTATACAGTCAAGGTTGAAGGCAACAAATTCTTGTTCAATACCTCAGCCAAATCTACGTTTACTATGCCTTCGGACAATTATTCAGACAGTCCCGAAACGCTGGTCGTTGAGCACGTCAAACAAGACGGCACTCCGACTGTCGCATGGGGGCGCAGTTGCGTTTCGCTCGTCTGCCACAACGATAAAACCAAGCGTAGAATGATAAGGCTGCGCTTCGCCATTGGCTTCGGCAAGCTGTTAACTCCGGGCAAAGGCCGTATAACGACGGCTAACCTCGTCAGCACACTGGCCGAGTTTGCCCTTATCTATGACCCTGCTTCCAAAACATGGGTTTTCGGAAAGTAATACCCCTATAAAACAGATCGCCCACCCCGAGGGGTGGGAGGCTATCTGGTAAACGGCCATGATCGCACCGAGGGCTATCTAACAAGCCACGCACAGGGATCGCACCGAGGGCTATCCGGCATACGACAGAGGTATCACAGGTTCAATAGCTTGGTTTCACATCGTTGAGAGGTATCCGGTTCTGTTAGTATGGTTTCACTTGTCAATACACAAAGTTAGCACTTTTTCTTCACATATACAATAGTTTAATAATATAAAATTGCAGCAAAGTATGAACTTTAAGAACCACAAATCAGCTATACAGCTTTGCTCGGCAATTTTTCTCATTACGGTGGGCTGCGGCCTGCTGATTGCCGGGTTCATTCTGCCCCCGTCGGGCGAAATCCACAACTCCGTCCTCGTTGCCTTCGGCGAAATTCTGACTTTCGCCGGAGCATTGTTCGGCATCGACTATCACTATAAATACAAAGACCATGAGAAAGATTAACCAAATCATCGTCCATTGCTCTGCTACGCCGGAGGGCAAGGACTTCACCGTCCAACAGATTGACGCCTGGCATCGTCAGCGTGGCTTCCGCTGCATCGGCTATCATTATGTGATTTATCGTGACGGTTCAGTTCATCGTGGCCGTCCTGAAGGCCAGGTCGGCGCACACTGCACCGGTCACAACGCACACTCCATTGGAGTCTGCTACATCGGCGGCTGCGCATCTGACGGCAAGACGCCGAAAGATACACGAACAGACGCTCAACGAGTTGCACTCGTTGAGCTGCTTCGTCAGTTGAAAGCAAAATACACGGTAGCCGCTATTCACGGCCACCGCGATTTTGCAAACAAAGCCTGTCCGTCTTTCGACGCCACTAAAGAATACGCCGCCTTATGATACGCTTCCGCACTTCCATATTTCTCTTTGTTCTCGCCGCAACCACCTTGATGGGTGGTTGCCGCTCCCACAAAGAAACCGTCAGTAACAAGTCGCTTGACAGCGACAGCATAGCACGGTCGGAACATCACCGCACAATCGCAGTGATTGACTCGGCTATCCGTAATATTGATTTTAGCTTCGATACCCTGAAAATCAATATCGAGCGACCTGTGGAATACGCCGAGGCGCCGGAGATTATTCGCCTGACGGCAACCAGGGGGCGCGTCATCGACCGGCGAAGTGCTCATAGAGACAGTGTCGAAGCCTTCAATCGGCTTGATACGGTGGCCTATCATCAATCAGCCGCCGAGGCTTCGACGGAACACACCGCCACAACGCGCCTGTATAATCCGCCTGACGGCACGGCGGTTCTGATAATCGCGCTTGTCATCGCAGGTATTCTATTCTACGTTTTCTATCGAAAACGCTAACATACAACAGCAACATAGAGTAGTTTTTTCATAATAATGGTATGCAGAGCGAGTTGCCCGTGAGGGTAGCTCGTTTTGTCTATCGCGTTCATCTTTACTCTCCCCGCCCGAACGAAGCAAGCGTCATCTTTACGAACACTCCCTGCGTCAGTCGTTTGCTCATCAGTCCCCGCCAAGCCCGAAGCATTTTTGGCCGAGGTTACGCTGCGCTTCACTTCGGCTAAAAACCGCTGCGGTCTTCGGGCCGATAGATTGCGCCCTCCGTCTTGTCCTCCGCTTTACCCCGACACCGCTCCTTCGTCACGGTGTCGGGCGCTATGGTCTGCGCCTATGGTTACAAACTATCTCGGTAAACCGCCCGAAACCTCCGCTTGCTATTTCCGGCTCGTCGTAGCCGCTGCGCTGCTCTCGTTCCTACGGTCGGCGCAAGCCGCCGCTTTCCTCGTTCCTCCCACCCACAGAGGACTGATGAACGCACGGTGATTAGCCTGCGGCACTCGCTTCATTGTTCGCCGTGAGCAGTGATGTTGGCGACATCATTATCGGCCCCACCCGTAATCGCCTTTGGCGCTTTGCTTTGCAAAGAAACGTGGCTTTTGCAATGGCATTTGACCGCTCAATTCGTCAGTCGCTTGCACCCTCACCATCGCCAAGCCCGAAAATCGTTGGTCGCGGGTCGTGCCTCCCTGCGACTAACGACCGCTGCGGTCTGCGGGGCGATAGACTGTGCGCTGCGTTTACAGACTCTCTTTGACGGCTACGTTCCCGCTTTATCCCGACACCTCCACAAGTTACGGTGTCTGGCGCTCTCACTCCGCTGTCAACCCGCAACCTCCGCTTGTATTTCCGGCTCGTCAACGGCAGTGCGCCGCGCTCCATTCTCCTTTCACCCCTGGGCCATACTGACGGCCACGTTCTCCCACCCACAGAGGTTATGCCGCCAACCTCCCAAGCCCCCGGCACGGCTACTCTCGTTCTCCGTCTGCGACGCTATGCCCGCCCCAGGCCCCGATGTGCGGCGCGCCGATGCACAGACTCCACACCGGCAACGATGGCGACCGCTTCTCTCACTCCGAGCAGCCTGCGGCACACGGCACGGAGGGGTCGGCTAACTCTCAAACCGCAAGCGGATTTTAGAGATAGCCTGTCGCTCCGTTTATCGACCTTTGGTCGCTTTGCTCCGCAAAGAAACTATGCGACACCCCTCTGTGCTGTTTGCTCCAAGTTCGCTTCACTCCTTCGCCCTCGTTCAACTCCGCTACGCGCCGCATCGTCATCACCGCACATCGCCACGTCAAGCCCCTCGACTTGATTGCATCTGCGTCAAGGGAAAGCGGTGGCTGTCGCGCACGTCAACTTTCCACGAATGGAAATTTGACCTGCACGGCAGCGATTTTACCGCGCAATGAGGGGGCAGCTCTGCATATAACGCGAGGGCGAGGAGGGCGAGAGAAAAAACAAGCGTCAGCGCGGTGGGGGGTGTGCAAAGCCACTACGGGGGCAAGCCCCCGAACGTCTGCTGCACAACCGTTTTGCATCTGCAACCCACTACAAATCGAGGAGTTTTGTAGGCAGGCCCCTTGCAGATGCGGTCGATTTGCCTGAAAGTCAAATTTATATTCGCGTGTCGGCGATTAGCGCAAGTCGGCTGAAAGCCGGTGCGCAGTGCCGTAAGAAAATCGATCGACCGCAAATCTTTGCTATATGTTAAGAAAAATCAGTAACTTTGCCGTATGAATTCCGGATTCCTGAGTGATACAGACGTTATAGCCGAAATGACCTCGACATTCGCCGATATTGAGGTCATATCGCGAAGTTCTTCGTTTTTTATTGCCCGGGCTACCCGTTATGGGCGCAGGTGGATTCTTAAGGGGATAAATCCGGAGTCAGCCGATGATGTGCTTGTGCGTCAGCAATTGCTCAAGGAGTTTGAGATTTTGTCGGCACTATCTCATCCCGGCATCGTCAGATTTTCCGGCATTGAGGAGGTTGGCGGCCTCGGTCTTTGCATTATTATGGAATGGATTGAAGGTCCAACATTGGAGGCAGCTATTCAGCAGGGGCTGTTAAACCGTGCTGACCGCCGCCGTCTGATGTTTGAGATAGTTGAGGGGGTGGCCTATCTTCACTCCAAGGGAATTGTACACCGCGACTTAAAGCCGTCCAACATTATGGTGCGTCAAAACGGGCTCTCTGCGGTTATCATAGATTTTGGTCTGGCCGACACCGATGCTTACACCGTGGTGAAATATCCGGCCGGAACGGAAGGGTATGTGTCCGAGCGGCAGCGCAAAGCCGATACGCCCGATACATCTGATGACGTTTACAGTCTGGGCGTAATCATGAGCGCGCTTTATCCGGAGTATGGAGCGATAGCCCGTCGGTGTAAATCTGCATCCGGCAAAAGATATGTCAATGCTACGAAATTACTTCAGGCCATGTGGAAAAGGCGCGTGCGTTTGACCCCTTCGGGCACGCGGGATTTGACCCCTCGGGCAAAATAAGAATGACCCCTTAAAAGTCCTGGCGGCGGGGGTCAATGTTATTTTACCTCATTTGGTTTGTCAGGCTTTTCTAGCCTTCAGTTTGCGCATGCTTTCTCCGGACAGCTCGATTGTGTGCGCCGAGTGTACTATACGGTCGAGGATGGCATCGGCCACAGTCGGGTCACCGACCATGTCGTACCAGCTTGAGGAAGGGTACTGGGAGGTGATGATGATCGATTTGCGCTCGTTGCGGTCTTCGATTATGTCGAGCAGGATCGGACGCTCCTTCGCGTCAAGGGGCACCAGAAAAAGATCGTCGAGGATGAGCAGCTGACATCGTTCGATTTTCTTGAGCTCGGGCTCAAGATTGTTCTTGACTTTTGCGACCTTTAGCTGTCCGAGCAGTTTGGAGGCGTTGGCATACAGGGTGCGTATGCCACGTTTGCAAGCGTCATGTCCCAGTGCGCAGGCGAGGAAGCTTTTACCTGTGCCTGATGATCCGGTGATGAAGAGATTCTGACCGTTTCGGACGAAGTCGAGTGTCGCCAGGCGCTCCATCTGGTTGCGGTCGAGCCCCCGGTTTGTGGCGTAGTCGATTTCCTCGAGATATGCCTTGTAGCGGAACGCCGCGTTTTTTGTCAGGCGCATTACGGCGGCTTGCGCGCGCCAGTCCCATTCGCGGTGCAGGAGCATCGACAGGAAGGAATCCGGAGTCATTGACTGTGCGGTTGTTCCGGCAAGGCTTTCGCGGAAGGCCTCTGCCATTCCGTGCATCTTCATGCGGTTCATCAGGTCCAGCGATGTTGTGTTCTGGTCCGGTTGCCGGGTGGCCGGTGCGGTTTTATCTGTTGTTTCCATTACTGTTGGTGTTGTTGGGTTTGTTTTTGCGGCTGTAGTATTCGCGGCCGCGGATGTTCTTGTGTACCGGAGCAGGGCCTGCAGCCGTCGGGCCACAGGCAGTTCCGTCCTCATCCGGCAGGAAGTCAGCGTCTTCGCCCTGTTCGAGGATTTCCCTGACGGTCTGATAGCCATATGCCGCCTTCATCGACGCGCAGGCGCACGCCGCCACGAGTCGGTCTGTGCCATACTTCTTTTCAAGCGACAGTATGCCGCGGCAGCTGCTGAAGGATTTCGGCGGATACTGCATCATGGCATCCACTTCGTGGAGGTAGTCAAGGACGATGTTGTCCATTTCAGCGGCTCGCTTGAAGAGTTCCTCCAGATCCTTGTCATACGGGCCGTAATGGCCGGGCAGGTTGTGTTCCTTCTTCCATGAGTATGTGTAGGGTATGTCGCAGCGGTCGTGTGTGGCCACGAGATTGAGGCCGCAGTAGATCTCAACCGTGTCCGCGTCATAAAGGATGACCACACGTTTGCCGACATGCTCGCGCGGCACGCTGTAATGGTGCTTGAACAGGGAGACATAACAGTTCTTGCCCACTGTCATCAGCTTTCGCTCCTTGATGACAAACGGTTTTTCGGGAAGGGGACGCAGGAAGTCCTTTTCGCCCTGCAGGAACAAGTCTTTACGCGACATATTCCTTCCTGCCATCAGCCTTTCGTTGAAGTCGTGCAGCGATATGTGAATCGCCGTGTTCAGTTCGTCCAGCGACGGGAAGACCATCCCCTCTATGTCAAGATACACTGACTGGTACAGCAGCTTGACGGCGTTCTCGACAAGGGCCTTGTCTTTGGGATGGCGGACCCGCGCGGGATATACGGCGCATCCGTAATGTTCGGCGAAGGCCGCGAACTCCTCGTTGATCACAGGCTCGTTCCGGTCGCTGGTCTTTACCGCCGCCTTCAGGTTGTCGGGCACGATGGCGGCCGTCACGCCTCCGAAGTACTCAAATGCATTCTGACAGGCCTTGATCAGGTCTTCCTTTCGTTGCGACCACACCGCCTCGCAGTACGTGTAGTGGCTGAACGGAAGGATGGCGACGAACACTTCCGCTTTCTTGACCTCTCCCGTCATTCCGTCCACCACTTCCAGCTTGTCTCCTGCGAAGTCGACATACATCTGGTCGGCGGCATAGTGCTCGACGTGCCCCACAACCGTGGTGTGGAACCTGTACTGCCGGACGGAGCGTTTGAACACGGACTCCTGAAAGCCGTCGGGATGCTCGCTTCTGTACTCGTTGAAAAGCTTGCGTACTGTCATGCCCTTGCGGGAAAGCCGGGCGACATAGCCCGGTATCAGTGCGTCAAGTTCCAGTTGACGCTGCGACGGCTCGCGGTGACGGAACTCCGTGCATCCGAACATCTCACGGAGATGCTCTTCCGAGAGCTCAAGCAGCTGTTCGGTAGTCTTGCCGCTTGAAATGAACAGCCGGACATACTTGCGTACGGTGTTGCGGGAAAGGTGAAAAGTGTTGGCCGTCTCTTTTATTCCCATTCCGACTGCGTAACATCGAAGGATGTTTTTTAATTTTGCAATCATATTCTGTAGTTTTTGAGATTGATCCCCGCCGTGCCAGGACAAGGAGTCTCAAAGCTACAAAAAATTCCCCTGCCGATGCTTCGACAGGGGTCATTTTTATTTCGCCCGCAAGGGTCATTCTTATTTCGCCCAAAGGGGTCAGTCCCGCGTGCCCGAAGGGGTCAAACGCACGCGCCTTTTCCATTATCTTTGTGGCGATGTATTAACTTTAACCGCATGGCAATAGGTAAGAAGACAGGAGGACGAAAGAAAGGCACACCCAACAAGTCAAGCGTGTTGGGTAAAGAGGTCATTGTGTCTTTACTGTCCGACTACTCCAGCAGCGGTCTTATGACTTCCGACTTTATGGCTCTCGATCCAAAAGACCGGCTCGTGATTGCAGAAAGGCTCATGCAGTACACTATGCCCAAAATGCAAGCCACGGCCATTGACCTCAACACCGGCGACAAGGAGAAAACAATCGAAGACCGCCTCGCCGAATTGGCAGGAGAGGACGAATAATCTACTCGACTCCTACTTTAGACAGCAACCGCCTGACAATGTGTCGGCGGTTTTTTATTATCAGATTTTCGGAAATTCCGAAAATCGGACGGTGGTTTCCTCAAACTTAATAGGGGTTTTGTTTGAGGAAACAGGGGGCTGGCTCGGTTTTAATCCTCGTCGGTGGATAGAAAAGGGCGAAAAAGCGGGCAGAATTAACTGCTCGATGTAAAGAGTAAAGTTTGAGGAAACTATGGGTTAGCTATGGGTTTTGTTTGAAGTTATTTTGGGATTTTTTATTTCCTCAAACTTAATGGGGGTTTTGTTTGAGGAAACTATGGGTTAGCTCGGTTTAATTCCGGAATTAAGTACACAAAAGAAAAGAAAGGAAAAGAAATAAAAAGAAATTAAATAAAAGAAGACGTAGAAAGAAGAAACGACGACAACGACGTTTTTTTGAAAACTCGATTTTGAAATTTGTTTTTTGAAAAGAAGAAGACCGGCGAAGCGAAAATGCCTCGTCGGTCGAAAGGGGGTGGAAAGAGAACAGGGGGGCCGCGATTTCAAAAGCCCTTTCCCTTCATGCGCTCGTAGGTCTGCGAAAGACCTTTGTCCACGATGTCGATTTTGAACTGCACCATTGAGCGCGTCGGCACGTCGTCAGGCACGAAAGGCACAAGAGCCTGAATAACCTCGTCGATGTTGTTATAGCCGGTGTCCTCGACTTCGCCCAACAGTCTGCCACGGAAATATGCGCCGCCGCGGACGAGGTGTTTAGCCGAGAAACGAAACAGGCCGTCTTCCGGGTCTTTCTTCTCGCTCTCGGTAGCCGAGTAGAAAATCAGGTCGACAACTCGCTCGTTCAATCTCCATGCAGGGGAGAAGTCGAGTTTGAGATAACCTCGCGTCACCTCATGGCCGCTTGCATGGTTCATGGCAAAGGCCACTTCGCTAATGGTCGCGCCGCAGTCGTTCTGCGCTATCGTTCCCCAAGTGTGGCGGAACGTGTAGACACAATAGCGGTCGTCGCCTGTAATGCCTATGCTCTCGCAAATCTTCTTTATGCCGCTGTTGGCATTACTGCCGAGGCTGTCCGAGTTGCGGTAACGCTCGTGGAAGCTGAACAGGAAGGGGTCGTCGTCGCTGGTGGCATACTTGTCAAACAACGGCAACAGGATAGACGGCACTCGCATTTCGATGTAGGCGTTATCCGCCCTGAACTTCTTCGTCTTCGCGCGACGGTAGTGTATGATGCCGTCGTGGTAATCCGACTTCTTCAGGTGGTAGAGGTCAACCGTGTTGATACCGGCGAGGCACAACACCATCATGGCCACGTCGCGGCCAACTTCCTCTAACGGTGCTTTCATCTTGCTTTCAGGTATGGGCGCAGAGAAGAATGCCCGCGCCGCCTGTGGTGTGATCGCAAGTTTCTCCGGCCTGTCCGCTTCGGGTATCTTGACTTTACCCCACGGGTTAGTCTTGATGCGGATTACTCCGTTGTCGTAGTCGTTGTATTCTTCCATCGCCGCCTTGAACACCTGACGCAGACAAATGGGGTACATCTCCTTTGCCCTGCGAGTCGTCGCCAATGTCTTCAACCACTCATTGACAAACGACGATGTGAGCTGCGAAAACATTACTGCCGTTGTGCCGGCGTAGCGTTCCAGATGATTCAACGCCATTTCATAGTTTCGGGCGTTGCGCTTCTGCCCACGCTGCACCATGCGGTCAATGTGCTGCCGGGCGTAGTCGCTGAAGCTGATGTCGGCCTCGCCCGATTTCAGGTAGGCCACGATGTCGTTCACGCTCCAGCACTCGGTATCGACCTTGTTAAGAGCCTCAACAAACTCTATGATTTTTCGTGAGCAATACTGCAACACGTATGGGTCTTCAATCTCGCCTGAGCGAGAAAGGACACTATCCCTGACAAACTTGTCGGTCGGGATGTAGGCCAATTTGCGACGGTGGGCCACTCGGATATACACCGGGTAGAAACCGTCCTTTCGTTTGGCCTTGACGATAGCTTTGAAAGTTGCCATGTTCCAATTGGTTTAATGGGTTAAAAGTGGGGTGTTCTGCTCATGTTTAGGTAAATCACTGATAACTCGATTATTCCTTTGGGAAACGACTTGGGAAACGCTGGGAAACATACCCCTAAAATTCGGGAAACTTTTGGGAAACATTTCCGTATAAACTGCACGGAAAGCGTGTAAAACCGTGTCAAAATAATAGGCGGTAGACCCTGAATGTCAAGAGCCTACCGCCTAATTATCTGATTATTAAGCTATTTGCTCAATCTTCTATCGCAGCCTGCGCCGCAGCTACGCGGGCGATAGGCACGCGGAAGGGCGAGCAGCTGACGTAGTTCATGCCGAGTTTTGCGCAGAACTTGACGGATGAGGGTTCGCCGCCGTGTTCGCCGCAGATGCCCACTTTGAGTTCGGGCTTGGTGGCACGGCCTTTTTCAACGCCCATGCGTACGAGCTGGCCTACGCCTTCCTGGTCGAGCACTTCAAACGGATCGGTCTTGATGATGCCGTGCTCTTTGTAGAACTTGAGGAATTTGGGAGCATCGTCGCGCGAGAAGCCGAATGTCATCTGGGTAAGGTCGTTGGTGCCGAACGAGAAGAAGTCGGCAACGGTTGCGATCTCATTGGCTGTGAGGGCAGCGCGGGGCACTTCGATCATGGTGCCTACTTTGTAGGGCACGCTCTGGCCTTTTTCTTCAAACACTTTGGCTGCGGTGATGTTGATCACATCGGCCTGGTTTTGGATTTCTTTGAGTGAGCCAACCAGCGGAATCATGATTTCGGGGTGAACGTCGATGCCGCGTTCTTTCACTGCGAGAGCGGCTTCGATGATGGCGCGGGTCTGCATTTCGGTGATCTCGGGGTAGGTGATGCCGAGGCGGCAGCCGCGGTGACCGAGCATCGGGTTAAACTCTTCGAGCGAGTCAACTTTTGCTTTCACCTCTTCAAGTGTCAGACCCATTTCGGCTGCGAGCTCTTTCTGGGTTGCTGTCTGATGAGGCACGAATTCATGCAGCGGGGGGTCGAGCAGACGGATTGTCACGCCGTAGCCGTCCATGGCTTCGAAGATGCCTTCGAAGTCGCCGCGCTGCATCGGGAGCAGTTTGGCAAGGACTACACGGCGGCCTTCAACGTCGCTGGCAAGGATCATCTCGCGTACTGATTTGATGCGGTCGCCTTCAAAGAACATGTGCTCGGTGCGGCAGAGGCCGATGCCCTGAGCGCCGAAGCTGCGTGCCTGTTTGGCATCGCGGGGCGAGTCGGCATTGGTGCGCACGAGTGTTTTGGTGTATTTTGCAGCGAGGTTCATGATAGCGCCGAAGTCGCCGTCGAGCTCGGGCTCGGTGGTGGGCACCTGACCGTCGTAAACGTCGCCGGTCGATCCGTTGAGTGAGATCCAGTCGCCTTCGTTGTAAACTTTGCCGCCGCATTCAAGTGTTTTGGCTTTATAGTCAACGCGGATTTCGCCGGCACCCGATACGCAGCATTTACCCATGCCGCGGGCCACAACGGCTGCGTGCGATGTCATACCGCCGCGCATTGTGAGGATGCCCTGTGCTACGGCCATACCGCGGAGGTCCTCAGGCGATGTCTCGATGCGTACGAGCACCACTTTCTTTTTCTTTTCAGCCCATGCCTCTGCGTCGTCGGCCGAGAATACGATCTGGCCGGCGGCTGCACCCGGAGATGCAGGAAGACCTTTGGCAACGACTTTAGCACGTTTCAGAGCGGCTTTGTCGAATACGGGGTGGAGAAGCTCGTTGAGTTTCTGGGGCTCCATGCGGAGGAGGGTGGTCTTTTCGTCGATCTCACCTGCGCGGAGAAGATCCATGGCTATTTTCACCATGGCGGCGCCGGTGCGTTTGCCGTTGCGTGTCTGGAGCATCCACAGCTTGCCGTCCTGGATGGTGAATTCCATATCCTGCATGTCTTTGTAGTAGTCTTCCAGACGGCCGGCGATTTTGATCAGCTCTTCGGCACAGACGGGCATCGATTCCTGAAGTGAGGGATATTTCGAAGCGCGTTCCTCTTCGCTGATGCCCTGGAGGGCAGCCCAGCGGCGTGAGCCTTCAACGGTGATCTGCTGCGGTGTGCGGATACCAGCCACAACATCTTCGCCCTGTGCGTTGATGAGGTATTCGCCGTTGAAGATGTTCTCACCTGTTGCGGCGTCGCGGCTGAATGCCACACCTGTAGCGGAATTGTCGCCCATGTTGCCGTAAACCATTGCCTGAACATTGACGGCGGTGCCCCATTCTTCAGGTATCTGGTTCATGCGGCGGTAGATGATGGCGCGTTCGTTCATCCAGCTGTCGAACACGGCGCAGATGCCGCCCCAGAGCTGTTCCCATGCGCTGTCGGGGAAGTCTTTGCCGGTGTATTCTTTTACAGCGCCTTTGAAGAGCTTGACAAGTGTCTTGAGATCGTCAACGTTGAGTTCGGTGTCGAGCTTAACGCCTTTTTCTTCTTTCACTTTGTCCATGATTTCCTCAAACGGGTCGATGTCGTTTTTGCTCTTGGGCTTCATGCCGAGCACAACGTCGCCGTACATCTGAACGAAGCGGCGGTAGCTGTCCCAAGCAAAGCGGGGGTTGCCGCTTTTCTGCGCGAGCGAAGCCACGGTGGCGTCGTTCATGCCGAGGTTGAGCACTGTATCCATCATGCCGGGCATTGAAGCGCGGGCTCCCGAACGAACAGATACCAATAGCGGGTTGGCCGGATCGTCAAATTTGCAGCCGGTGAGCGATTCAACGTGGGCAATTGCTTTTTCTACATCTGATTTCAGGCGTTTCACAACCTCGTCGCGACCATACTGCGTGTATTCGGTGCAGACTTCTGTTGTGATGGTGAATCCGGGAGGCACAGGCATGCCCAGAAGATTCATTTCGGCGAGGTTAGCGCCTTTACCGCCAAGGAGATTGCGCATCGAGGCGTTGCCTTCAGCTTTGCCATCTCCAAACGTGTAAACTCTTTTCATTGGAAATTAATTAGAATTATTAATTGAATTTTGATTTAATGTTTTTGCTATTAGAGTGAGGTGTTTACTCATGGCGAGTTGTATAGTGCAAAGATAGCATATTAATCTCGAATCCGAAATTATTTGATGGGATTTTTATTGCACATTATAGTTGTTTAGTTTT
>OHHH01000330.1_pt1 | contig 19598 bp, 13 predicted proteins | sample 1567951 | NCBI WGS metagenome assembly OHHH01 (sample SAMEA3879550, study PRJEB24766) | human gut metagenome | biome: human-associated habitat; feature: feces | place: USA | collected 1985/1987 | reverse complement strand
CGTGAGCGCTGCCCCGATCTTTTTGACGCACCATTAGTTAAAGCATCGCTTTAAATTTTGCTCTCATCTTAGCTAATTTAGCGACCTTAGCTATTTTTAGCCAATTTAGTTGTAGCAGCTGTGATAGCTGAGCGGGCGGGAAGGAGCCTGCTTAAAGCGATGCTTTAAGCGGGCAGGGCTTAGAGCTTGAAGCCGCGGCTTTCTATAAAATCGTGGTAGAGCTTGGAGAAATGCTCATTATCGTTCGCGGCATAGCGCACATCGGTGAACACTTGCGCGAGTGTCTGCTTGCCATTCTCTTTAATAAACCGGGCGCTCTCGGGCAACGACTCCTTATAAGAATACTCCTCCCGGATATCATCATCGCTGTAATCGCGATAGCGTTCCGAATGCACGATAGCGCTCAGCGGCAATCGGTCGGAGAGCGGAGCCTCGCCCTCGGGATACCCTACGGCGAGCGTAACCACGGGCACTACACGGTCGGGCAGTTCGAGCAGGTCGGCTATCGCAGGCGCATTGTAGGTGGTAGTGCCGAGATAGCAGCAGCCCAGCCCGTGCTGTTCGGCTATGGTGCAGAACTGCTGCGCGAAGATCGCCGTATCGATAACGGCCCAGACAAACGACTGAAAATTGCCGTATCCGGGCACGGCATCACTGATGCGGCACCAGTGCTCGAAGCGGTTAAAATCGGCACAGAACGTGAGCATCACCTGACAGCCGGTCGAGGCGGGCTGGCTGAAATGCGCAGGCGCCAGAGCACGCCGGCACGCCTCATCGCGCGTCACGATCACACTGTAGAGCTGCATATTTCCGGTATTGGGCGCGTGAGCCGCAGCTTCGAGCATCTCATCCAGCAACTTCGGGTCGACCGGACGGTCAGAGAAGTTGCGCACCGTGCGCCGGGTTGAATAAAATTCCATAGTCATTTCATTTGTTATCGGAAGTTTCCGCACCAAATTTAAACATTATTTTCAACCCCCACAACATCCGAAGCAACCTTTCTGGACACTTTCGACACCGCTCAAAACAGACATAACACTAACTATCAGCAAAATAGCTCAATATTTTGGAAAACTTTTCAACATTTTCCGAATTACCCGATTTTTTATTTTGATAATTGAAAAAATATCACAAATTTTGCAGCCGGGTTTCCTATAATAGCCCCACTTTTGCAAAACCGTCATTAATAATACCAATCTTTAACCACTACAATCTTCCCCCGCTCAAATCTCACAGAAACCGTGGAACAGAAAATCTACACTTACGACGAAGCCTACGACGCCACACTCAAATATTTCGATGGCGATGAGCTTGCAGCCCGTGTATGGGTGAGCAAATATGCGCTCAAGGACTCGTTTGGCAATCTCTTCGAGTGCACACCCGCCGACATGCACCACCGCATCGCCGGAGAGATAGCACGCATCGAAAAAAATTATCCCAATCCGATGACTCACGACGAGATTTTCAATCTCCTCGACCATTTCCGCTACATCGTGCCCCAGGGAAGCCCGATGACCGGCATCGGCAACGACTATCAGGTGGCCTCGCTGAGCAACTGCTTCGTCATCGGTGTCGACGGCAAGCCCGACTCCTACGGCGGCGTCATTAAAATCGACGAAGAGCAGGTGCAGCTGATGAAACGTCGCGGCGGCGTCGGTCACGACCTGTCGCACATCCGTCCCAAAGGCACCCCCGTCAAAAACTCCGCCCTCACATCCACCGGCCTTGTGCCCTTCATGGAACGCTACTCCAATTCCACGCGCGAAGTTGCACAGGACGGCCGCCGCGGTGCCCTCATGCTCACCGTCAGCATCAAGCACCCCGACAGCGAAGCCTTCATCGATGCCAAGATGACCGAAGGCAAAGTGACAGGCGCCAACGTGTCGGTGCGCATCACCGACGACTTCATGCAGGCCGCTGCCGACGGCTCCACGTTCCGCCAGCAATATCCTGTCGATGCAGCCCAGCCCCTCATCACCAAAGATGTCGACGCCTCACGCATCTGGAAAAAGATCATCCACAACGCATGGAAATCGGCCGAACCCGGCGTGCTCTTCTGGGACACCATCACACGCGAATCGGTTCCCGACTGCTATGCCGACCTCGGCTTCCAGACCATCTCGACAAACCCCTGCGGCGAGATTCCGCTCTGCCCCTACGACAGCTGCCGCCTGCTGGCCATCAACCTCTACAGCTATGTGCGCAACCCCTTCACCAAAGAAGCCACATTCGACTTCGACCTCTTCAGCAGCCACGTAGCCAAGGCACAGCGCATCATGGACGACATCATCGACCTTGAGAAAGAAAAAATCGACAAAATCATAGAGAAAGTCAAAAGCGACCCCGAAACCGACGAAGTGAAACAGACCGAGTTTCATCTCTGGCAGAAAATCCGCACCAAGACACTCAAAGGCCGCCGCACCGGCGTCGGCACCACAGGCGAAGGCGACATGCTCGCCGCCCTCGGACTCCGCTACGGCACAGCCGAGGCAACCGACTTCTCCACGCTCGTTCACCGCACCCTGGCTCTGGCAGCCTACCGTTCAAGCGTCAACATGGCCGGCGAACGCGGCGCCTTCGAAGTCTACGACGCCAAGCGCGAAGCCAACAACCCCTACATCAACCGACTGCGCGAAGCCGATCCCGAGCTCTACGAGATGATGAAAAAGCAGGGCCGACGCAACATCGCCTGCCTCACCATCGCCCCCACCGGCACCGTCAGCATCATGACGCAGACATCGAGCGGCATCGAGCCCGTGTTCATGCCCGTCTACAAACGCCGCCGCAAAGTGAACCCCAACGACACCGCCGTGCGCGTTGACTACGTCGACGACTCCGGCGACGCCTTCGAAGAATATGTGGTCTACCACCCTAAATTCATCGAATGGATGAAAGTCAACGGCATCGAAGTGCGCTCCGACTATTCACAGGAAGAGCTCGACCGCCTCGTGAGCCGTTCGCCCTACTTCAAAGCCACAGCCAACGATGTCGACTGGCTTGAGAAAGTGCGCATGCAGGGCAGCGTCCAGCGCTGGGTCGACCACTCCATATCCGTCACCATCAACCTCCCCAACGACGTCAGCGAAGACCTCGTGGCCCAGCTCTACTTCGAAGCCTGGCGCACGGGATGCAAAGGATGCACCGTCTACCGCGACGGCTCCCGCTCCGGCGTGCTCATCGCTGTCGAGAAGAAGAAAGAGCCGGCCGTGCAGTGCGAAGGTCACCCGATCGTAGCCAAACGCCCCATCGAGCTCGAAGCCGATGTGGTCCGTTTCCAGAACAACAAGGAAAAATGGATCGCCTTCGTAGGCCTCCTCGGCGGACGCCCCTACGAAATCTTCACCGGTCTCGCCGATGACGACGACGGCATCTTCTGCCCCAAATCCGTGACCCACGGCAAGATCATCAAAGCTGTCGACGACAAGGGCAACAAACGCTACGACTTCCAGTTCATCAACAAACGCGGCTACAAGACCACCATCGAAGGCCTTAGCGACAAATTCAATCCCGAATACTGGAACTACGCCAAACTCATCTCCGGCGTGCTCCGCTACGGCATGCCCATCGACCAGGTGCTCAAACTCGTAGGCGGCCTCGATCTCGACTCACAGAGCATCAACACATGGAAAATGGGCGTTGAACGCGCGCTCAAAAAATACCTGCCCAACGGCACCAAAGCCAAAGGCCAGCGCTGCCCCAACTGCGGACAGGAAACGCTCGTCTACCAGGAAGGCTGCCTCATCTGCACCTCCTGCGGAGCATCGCGCTGCGGCTGATAGCGCCACGGCACACAGACATTTCGGAAAGACACCGGCAGCAGACACAACGCCCGGTGTCTTTCCGTTTTTTTGCATATTGAAAAACTTTTATTACCTTTGGCTTCCAGATAAATCATACTTACATAACCCACACGCTCATCGCGATGAAACTCACATTCCATATCCCCTATCGCACCGTCCCGGGCGAACGGCTCGTCATCACCGGCAACGTGACCCAGCTTGGCAACGGCGACCCCGGCAAAGCACTGCCAATGAAGCCCGCAGCCGACGGCTGCTTCCACTCGGCAACCATCGAGACATCACCGGCCACCGCCATCATCTCCTACCGCTACCGCGTAGTTCGCGACGACGGCTCGTCGCGCGACGAATGGGGCCGCGACCACACGCTCCGTCTCGACTCCCATCTGCCGTCGGTCGAGATCCACGACCACTGGCAGGACATACCCGACGACAAAGCATTCTATTCATCGGTCTTCACCGAATGCATCTGCAAGCCCGAAGCCCCCGACACCCCTCACTCACTTAAACCCGGCAGACTGATGCTGTCGGTCGAAGCGCCCATGGTCATGCCCGGCATGCGCGTGGCCGTATGCGGTTCCGCCTCCGGCCTCGGCACCTGGGATCCCGCCAACGCGCTCCCGCTGAGCCATGCCGACTTCCCGCGCTGGACCATCCAGCTCCCGCTCGAGGATCTCGGCACAGGCATCGTGGAATACAAGTTCATCCTCATCCGCGAATCCGACCACACGGTCGTAGGCTGGGAACCGGGCGAGAACCGCCGCATGTTTATCGACGAAGAGCCCGACGCAGCATCGGTCATCGAAGCCGGAATGCGCCTCCGCCCCATCCTCGATCACTGGCGCGGTGCCGGTACCGCCATCCCCGTGTTCTCGCTCCGCAGCGACGCCGATTTCGGCGTGGGTGATTTCTTCGATCTCAAAGAGATGATCGACTGGGCAGCCGAAACCGGACAGCGCATCATCCAGCTGCTGCCGGTCAACGACACCACCATGACCCACTCATGGACCGACTCCTACCCCTACAACGCCATATCCTGCTTCGCCCTGCACCCGATGTATCTCCGCCTTCAGGAGATGGGCCAGCTCAACGACCGTCACCGCCAGTCGCAGTTCGACGCCCTCGCCCGTGAGCTCAACACGCTCGAGGAAGTAGACTACGAACGCGTCAACCGCGCCAAGACCGAGTTCACCCGCCTGATTTTCGCGCAGCAGGGACACGCCGAGATGACCGGGCAGGCCTACCGCCGCTTCTACGAGGCCAACTCCTCGTGGCTCCGCCCCTACGCCGCCTTCTGCACGCTCCGCGACCTCTACGGCACCGCCGACAGCTCGGCATGGGAGCAGTATGCCGTCTATGCCCCCTCGCTCATCGACCGCTTCATCGAGCTGCACCGCAACGAAACCGACTACTACTGCTACATACAGTATCATCTCGACCGCCAGCTGCGCGAAGTGCGCGACTATGCCCACTCACGCGGCGTAACACTCAAAGGCGACATCCCTATCGGCATATCGCGCAACAGCGTCGACGCCTGGACATCGCCGCAGCTCCTCAACCTCGACGCTTCGGCCGGCGCACCGCCCGACGACTTCTCCGTCTTGGGTCAGAACTGGGGCTTCCCCACCTACAACTGGCCCGTCATGGCACGTGACGGCTTCGCCTGGTGGAAAGCTCGCTTCCGCAAGATGTCGGAATATTTCGACGCCTACCGCATCGACCACGTGCTCGGATTCTTCCGCATATGGCAGATACCGCTCGACGCCATCCACGGTCTGCTCGGATTCTTCAATCCGGCCCTGCCGATGACGCCCGACGAGATGCTCCACCTCTACGATTTCCATTTCAGCGCCGGCTATCACGCCGTGCCCTATATCGCCGACTGGATGCTCACGGATATCTTCGGCGAGTTCACCGACCAGGTGCGCGCCGAATATCTCCAGCCCCTCGACGACGACCCGTCGCGCTACAGCCTCCGTCCCGAGTTCAGCACCCAGCGCCGCATTGCCGACTACTTCGCGGCACAGCCCTCCGACCAGCGCTCGGAGCGTATATGCAACGGCCTGATGGAGCTGCTCGACCAGGTACTCTTCATCGCCGACCCCTATCAGCCGGGCCATTATCATCCGCGCATCGCCGCTCAGTATACCTTTGCCTACCGGTCGCTCAACGACTACGAGCGCATGACCTTCAACCGCCTCTACGACGACTTCTTCTATCACCGTCACAACGGCTTCTGGTATGAGAGCGCCATGTCGAAACTGCCCGCCATCACCGATGCCACCGACATGCTCGTGTGCGCCGAAGACCTCGGCATGATACCCGCCTGCGTACCCGACGTCATGCGCCGTCTGCGCATCCTCTCGCTCGAGATTCAGCGTATGCCCAAGGACTCATCCGTCGAATTCGCCGACCCCGCCCACTACCCCTACCTGTCGGTGTGCACCACATCCACCCACGACATGCCGGGCATACGCCAGTGGTGGGAAACCGACCGCGACGCCACGCAGCGCTTCTTCAACCAGATGCTTCATCACGGCGGTCCGGCGCCCTACTATGCCGAGCCATGGATATGCCGCGAGATCATCGAGCAACACCTCCAGTCGCCCTCGATGCTCTGCATCCTTCCGCTGCAGGACTGGCTCTCGACCGACGGCGCCCTGCGTCGTCACGACCCGCGTCAGGAACAGATCAACGTGCCCGCCAACCCCCGCCACTACTGGCGCTACCGCATGCATCTCACGCTTGCCGATCTCCGCAAAGCCGACAGTTTCAACACCGAACTCTCGGCCATGATATCCCGCTCGGGACGACACTGACACCGACATCCCGAAGGGTCAAAACAATAATCCCGTCCCGTCAGATCCATAACAGCAGGGCGCTGCGCCGCAAACCATCCCCCCGGCTCAGCGCCCCCGCTTTTGTCCGCCCGCTCTTGTACCGAATTCTGTCCAAAATCGCCCCGAATCGCCCAAATTTCAAAAATGCAGCCTCATGCGCGCGTAATCCAAAAAAAAATCGTTACCTTTGTTGGATATTCCAAAGCCCGCGCCTGTCAGCACCGGCAGCCGCAGCAACCATCTGAAAACCAATGACTGACGATAAACCGAAAAAACAACCTGCCCCCCGGAAGGCACCTCTGACCAAAGAAGAGCGCCAGCGTCGCACCATCAAATGGATGTGGTACGGCTTCGGCGGCTTTATTTTCCTCATCTTCATCTTCTTCATCCTCATCTACAACGGCATTATCGGTTACATGCCCAACGTCGAGGAACTCAAGAACCCCGACGACAAATTCGCATCCGTGATCTACACTGCCGACGGCGAGGAAATGGGCCGTTTCTTCCGCAACACCGGCAACCGTGTCTACGCCGACTACGATGAGATATCGCAGCACGTGATCAACGCGCTCATCGCTACCGAGGACTCGCGCTTCAACGAGCACTCCGGCATCGACTTCCGCGCCCTGCTTCGCGTGGGATTCAAGACATTCCTCGCGGGCGACCGCAGCTCGGGCGGCGGCTCGACAATCACACAGCAGCTCGCCAAGCAGCTCTATTCGCCGCCAACTGACGGCATGATGTCGCGCATGCTCCAGAAGCCCATCGAATGGATGATCGCCGTAAAGCTCGAGCGCCTCTACACCAAGGAAGAGATCATCAAGATGTATCTCAACCAGTTTGACTTCCTCTACAACGCTGTCGGCATCAAATCGGCCGCTCAGGTCTATTTCAACAAGCACCCCAAAGATCTCAACATCCAGGAAGCAGCCATGCTCGTGGGCATGGTCAAAAACCCCTCGGTCTACAACCCCGTACGCCAACCCGAACGCACGCAGAAACGCCGCAACGTGGTGTTTGAACAGATGTTCAAGGCCGGCATGATCACGAGCAGCGAACTCGACTCGCTGCGTCAGCTCCCCATCGAGCTCGACTTCCACCGCGTGGATCACAAAGACGGCATAGCCCCTTACTTCCGCGAAGAGCTCCGCTACATGCTCCGCGCACAGAAGCCCGAGCGTTCAAACTACCGTGGCTGGGAATATGAGAAATTCCGCGCCGACTCCATAGAATGGGAGCGCAACCCGCTCTTCGGCTGGATCGAAAAAAACCCGAAACCCGACGGCTCGAAATACGACATCTACAACGATGGCCTGCGCATCTACACCACCATCGACTCGCGCATGCAGCGCTATGCAGAGGAGGCCGTCGAAGAACATCTCGGCGGTTATCTCCAGCCCGCCTTCTTCCGCGAAAAACGCGGCTCGAAAGGCGCTCCCTACTCCACCAACCGCACCGAAATCTCTGAAATACGCGTCAACCACCTCATACACAACGCCATGAAGCAGACCGACCGCTACCGCACCATGCATGCGGCCGGCATGACCGACGAGCAGATCAAAGAATCGTTCAACACTCCGCGCGAGATGAAGCTCTTCACCTATCATGGCGCCGTCGACACGGTGATGACACCGATGGACTCGCTCATCTATCAGAAGCACATCCTCCGCACCGGATTCATGGCCATGGATCCGCAGAACGGCCACGTAAAAGCCTATGTGGGCGGCCCCGACTTCAACTATTTCCAATATGATATGGTTTCCACCGGACGCCGTCAGATCGGATCGACCGTCAAGCCGTTTCTCTACACCTACGCCATGGAAGAAGGATACACGCCCTGCGACATGTTCTCCAACACACTGCCTCCGCTCTACGACGAAAGCGGACGCCTCTGGCAGCCCCGCTCAAGCCGCTCGCGCGTCGGAGAGATGGTCGACCTCCGCTGGGCGCTCACCAACTCCAACAACTGGATTTCGGCGCGCCTCATCAGCCAGCTCTCGCCGGGCGCCCTGGTGCGCACCATGCAGAATTTCGGCATCACCTCGCCGCTCCAGCCCGTGCTGTCGCTCTGCCTCGGCCCGGTCGACGTATCGGTCCGCGAGATGGTCACCGCCTACACCGCCTTCGCCAACCACGGCATGAAGGTCGACCCCATCTTTGTCACGGCCATCACCGACCGCAACGGCAACATCATCTCCGAATTCACCCCGCGCCACTCAGAAGTGATCAGCGAGGAAGCCTACTATAAGATCCTGTCCATGATGATGAACGTGGTCAACTCCGGTACGGGCGCACGCCTCCGCCGCGCTCCCTACAACCTCACCGCCGAAATGGGCGGCAAGACCGGCACGACCAACTTCAATGCCGACGGCTGGTTTATGGGCTTCACGCCACAGCTCGTGGCCGGCGCATGGGTAGGCGGCGAAGAACGCTTCATCCACTTCAACAACATGGGCTACGGTCAGGGCGCCGCAATGGCACTGCCCATCTACGGCCTTTTCATGAAGAAAGTCTATTCCGACAAATCGCTCCCCTATTCGCAGGATGAGCGCTTCGTGTTCCCGTCCGACGTCAACCTCTGCGCAAGCCCCTTCTCCGACGGCGGCGAAGAAGAAACGCCCGAATCGTCAATCGACGACGTGTTCGACTGACGCCTCCTCCCCACACATAATTCATCTCCTCACATTTATTAATTAAGCAAATAACAACAATAAAATACTTTCCCCCATGAAATTCAACGTTTCGAGCAAGACTCTCTACAACTACCTCTCGGCAGTGAGCAAGATCATCAACAACAAAAACACGATGCAGATCCTCAACAACTTCCTGTTTGTTCTTGAGGACGACATCCTCACAATCCGCGCCGCCGACATGGAGAACTCTCTCGTCGGCCGCCTGCATGTTGCCGACGCCGAAGGCAGCGGCCGCTTCTGCCTCGATGCACGCCGCATTGTCGAGCTTTTCAAAGAGCTCCCCGATCAGGGAATCATGTTCGACATCAACGACGATAATTTCGACATGAAGATCACATATTCCAATGGTTGCTACAACGCCATCGCCATAAACGGCATGGAATATCCCGATCAGGACATGGTCACCGACGCTGCTGACAGCATCACGTTCACATGCCCGACGCAGCAAGTGATCAAGGGCATCGAAAACACCATTTTCGCTGTCGGCACCGACGAGATCCGTCCCCAGATGATGGGTATCCTCTGGGACGTGAAACCGGAATGCATCGTGTTCGTGGCCACCGACACCCGCAAGCTCGTGCGCTACACCAACGGCACCTCGCAGCCCGGCGTCACATGCTCGTTCATCCTCCCGGTCAAAGGCGCCACAGTGCTCAAAAACGTGTTTGCCAAAGAAGAGGACATTAAAGTCACCGTCACCCCCACGGCCGTGATCTTCGAATCGGCATCCTTCAAGTTCAACTGCCGCCTCATCAAAGGCAACTTCCCCGATTACAACCGCGTAATCCCCTCATCCAACCCCTACACATTCACTGTCGACCGTCAGTCGTTCCTCACCTCCGTCCGCCGCGTGTCGGTGTTCGGCGACGAAGGCGGCGGTCTTGTGAAATTCAAATTCGCGCCCGAAACGGTGACACTCCGCGCATGCGACAACAGCTTCGGCACATCAGGCTGGGAATCCGTTCCCTGCAGCTACGAGGGTCCGGAACTCATGATGGGCTTCTCGAGCCTCTATCTCATCGAGCTTCTCTCCACTTTCACCACATCGGAAGTGACACTGAAGCTCGCCGATCCGAGCCGTCCTGCCCTCTGTCTGCCCGCCGACAACGATCCCGAATGTGAGCTGCTCATGATCCTCATGCCAATGAACATCGTCGACTGATATGAAACTCAACCTCACGCGACCGCTGGTGTTTTTCGACCTCGAGACCACCGGCACCAACATAACCCACGACCGCATCGTGGAGATATCGATCGTCAAAGTGATGCCCGACGGCACCGACACCGAACGCACACGGCGCATCAATCCCGGGATGCCCATCCCGGCCGAAGCCACCGCCGTGCATCACATCACCGATGCCGATGTCGCCAACGAGCCATCGTTCAAGCAGATAGCCAAGAGTCTCGCCGAGATGTTCAAGGACTGCGACATCGCCGGGTTCAACTCCAACCGCTTCGACATCCCGCTGCTGCTCGAAGAGTTCAACCGCGCAGGCATCAACCTCGACCTGTCGCGCACCCGCTTTATCGACGTCCAGACCATATTCCACAAAAAAGAACAGCGCACCCTCTCGGCCGCCTATAGGTTCTACTGCGGCAAGAATCTCGACGACGCCCACTCGGCCAGCGCCGACACCCGCGCCACCTACGAAGTGCTTAAAGCGCAGCTCGACCGCTACGACGATCTGACCAACGACGTCAAGTCGCTGTCGGATTATTCGAGCCACGGCAACAACGTCGACTTCGCAGGCCGCCTCGTCTACGACGACAATCACCGCGAGGTCATCAACTTCGGCAAATACAAAGGACAGCTCGCCGAGGATGTGCTGCGCAAGGATTCGGGCTACTACGGCTGGATCATGCAGGGCGATTTCCCGCAGAACACCAAGGACGCTTTCGCCATGGTGAACCTGCGCGTGAAAAAGTCGAAATAACCCCCCCCCTTTCTCTCACCCACAACCTCACATGCTACAAGGCAAACATATCATACTCGGAATCACCGGTGGAATCGCCGCCTACAAGTCGGCATTCCTGGTGCGTCTGCTCATCAAACGCGGAGCCGAAGTGCAGGTCGTGATGACGCCCTCCGCCAAAGAGTTCATCACTCCGGTCACGCTGTCGGCTCTCACCGGCAAGCCCGTCATCAGCGAGTTTTTCACGGCCAATACCGGACAGTGGAACAGTCATGTCGACATAGGCCTGTGGGCCGACGCCATGCTCATCGCACCCGCCACGGCCTGCACCATCGGCAAGATGGCCAACGGTGTGGCCGACAACATGCTCGTCACCACATATCTCTCGGCCAAGGCGCCCGTTTTCGTAGCCCCGGCGATGGATCTCGACATGATGGCCCACCCCTCCACCACACGCAATCTCGAGCTGCTGCGCTCCTACGGCAACCATATCATCGAACCCGCCACCGGCGAGCTCGCAAGCCATCTCACAGGCCGCGGGCGCATGGAGGAGCCTGAAAAAATCGTTGAGATCATCGACAATTTTTTTGAGACCGCCGATGCCAAACCGCTGGCCGGCAAGAAACTGCTCATCACGGCAGGACCTACATACGAACGCATCGACCCCGTCCGTTTCATCGGCAACTTCTCCACCGGTAAGATGGGATTTGCGCTGGCTGACGCCGCGGCCCGCATGGGCGCCGACGTGACTGTGGTCAGCGGTCCCGTGAGCATCAAGGCCGCCGAGAGGTCGGTGAAGGTGATCAGCGTCGAATCGGCCGTACAGATGCGGGATGCCTGCGTCAGCCTCTTTCCCGGCTGTGACATCGCCATCATGTGCGCTGCCGTCGCCGACTATGCCCCGGCCGCTCCCGCCGCATCCAAGATCAAGCGTGAGGGCCACGAGGCTCCTGTCATCACGCTGGTCAAGAATCCCGACATCGCTGCAACGCTCGGCGCTATGAAGACCGGCTCGCAAAAGGTGATAGGCTTTGCCCTTGAGACCGACAACGAAATGGCCAACGCCGCCGACAAGCTTGCGCGCAAGCATCTCGACATGATCGTGCTCAACTCGCTCCGCGACGCCGGTTCGGGCTTCGCCACCGACACCAACAGTGTCACGATCATTGCCCCCGGCGCCGAGCCTGTGAAAGTTCCGCTCGCCTCAAAGGCCGAGGTAGCCGTCAATATTCTCAATGCCATAGCATCCGATCTCTGAACAATGCGTCTGATTCTCTCCATCCTCTCCGTCATGATAGCCGCCGGCATCCGCCTGTCGGCTCAGGAGCTCAACTGCACTGTCGAAATCAACTCCGACCGCATCTCCGGCTACGAGCAGGTGTTCGAATCCCTTCAGGAAGCTATCAACGAGTACATGAACACAACCCGCTTCACTTCGGCGCAATTCTCCCCCAACGAAAAAATCGAATGCCGTCTTTTCCTGACGGTCAACGAATACAGCGACGACGTCATCAAAGGCGACCTGCAGGTGCAGTCGACCCGCCCGGTCTACAACAGCTCCTACACCACCACCCTGCTCAATTTCAAGGACGACAAAATCGAATTTGAATACCGCCAGAACGAACCGCTGCGTTTCTCCGAAACCACCATGGAAAGCAACCTGACGGCTCTTCTCAACTACTACGCCTATCTATTTCTGGCGCTCGACTTTGACTCGTTCTCTCCGCGCGGCGGCGACCCCTATTACGACCGTCTGGCCACAATCGTGCAGCTCGCACAGTCGTCGGGCGAGGTGGGCTGGAAATCATTCGAGGACAACCGCAACCGTTCAGCCGTCCTCGCCGCCCTGACCGATCCGCAGACGGTGGGACTGCGCGACATGCTCTACCAGTATCACCGCAAGGGTCTCGACGAAATGTCGATAAGCCCCGACAAGGGCCGGTCCACCATCACCCAGTCGCTCAACGCTTTGCAAAAGGTCTACGAGACATCCCCGATGTCGGTGGGACTCACCATGTGGCGCGATGCGAAACTCGACGAACTGGTCAACATCTACAGCAAGGGATCGCAATCGGAGCGCGACGATGTCTACAATCTACTGATGAAGCTCTACCCCACCGAGCAATCCCGCCTGCAGAACATCAAAAACCCGCCGGCAACCCGATAGACGCCCTTTCTCCACAACTTCTGACAACAACATGCTCGAAACTCTTCATATATCCAACTATGCGCTGATCGACAGCATCGACATCGCTTTCCGCCCCGGCTTCAACATCATCACCGGCGAAACGGGAGCGGGTAAATCGATTATCCTCGGAGCGCTCGGGCTGCTTCTCGGCGGCCGCGCCGACAGCCGCACCATCGCCGACACCACAAAGAAATCGGTCATCGAGGCCACATTCCGTATCGACGGCAACGAGGCGCTCAAAGCCTACTGTGCCGACAACGACATCGAATGCGACGACTCGCTGTTCATCATGCGCCGAGAGCTGTCGCCTTCGGGCCGGTCGCGCGCTTTCATCAACGATTCGCCCGTCAACCTCACGGCCATGCACGATGCCGGCGCTCTGTTGATCGACATCCATTCGCAGCATCAGAACCAGCTGCTCGCCGGCGCCGATTTCCAGAGGCGCGTCATCGATGCCGTGGCCGGCAACGACGAGCTGCTCGCGCGATACGGCAGACTGTATGCCGAGTTCCGCGCCGCCATGAAAAAATTCAAAGCCGCAAAAATCGCTCTGGCACGCGACAGCGACAACGCCGACTTCATGGAATTTCAACTCGCCCAGCTCGACGAGCTCGATCTCCGCGAAGGCGAACTGCAATCACTTCAGGAGGAGCGCGACGAACTTTCCGAACAGACCGAGTTGCGCAGCTATGTGATCGATGCCGCCGACGCCTTAAGCGAAGGCGAGAACAATATCCTCAGTCAGCTTGCCCGAGTCAAGGATGCCTGCGCTGAGATAGAGCAGCTTTTCGACGACGGCGACGACATCATGAACCGCCTTGAGGCTGCGAGGATAGAGCTTTCCGATCTCGCCGACACCATATCCGGTCTCGAATCGGCCTCGTCGTCGGCTTCGCCCGAAGAGCTGGAGCGCATCGAATCGCGCATCTCGGCCATCAACTCGCTGATGCGAAAGCACAACGTGGAGACCGACTCCGATCTCATCACCCTGCAGATGCAGCTTCGACAGCGGCTCGAAAACCTCAACGATGCGCCCGAAATCCTTGCCGCACTCGAGAAAGAAGCACGTGCCGCCCGGCGCCGGGCCATGGAAGCCGCACGCACGATATCCGAACGCCGCCGGCAGGCTGCCGAATCGTTTGCCCGGCAGCTCACAGAGACGGCCGTTCCGCTCGGCATGAAAAACCTCCAGTGTGTGATCGACGTTCAGACAGCCGAGATGTCGGCAACAGGCATCGACACCATCGAGTTCCGCTTCGCCTTCAACAAAAACCAGACTCCTACAGCCATTGCCGGAGCCGCCTCGGGCGGTGAGATATCCCGCCTGATGCTTTCCGTGAAATCGATCGTGGCCCAGCTCTTCAGCCTGCCCGCCATCATTTTCGACGAGATCGACACCGGCGTGTCGGGCGACGTCGCAGCACGCATCGCCGCAATGATGGACCGCATGTCGTCGAAGCTGCAGGTCATCACCATAACCCATCTCCCGCAGGTGGCAGCCCGCGGAGCCACTCACTTCAAAGTGTTCAAGACCGACGACGAATCGGCCACCCACACGTCAATCGTCCGGCTCACCGACGACCAGCGTGTCGACGAACTCGCCCTTATGCTCAGCGGCAACAGCACCGACGAAGCCGCCCGCGCCAATGCCCGCGCCCTGCTCGCAATGGCCGACAATGATCCGAAAAACAAATAATCCCATCTTATACGACCGTGCAACCCAACGACTATATTTTCGGCCTGCGTGCCGTGATGGAGGCCATCGAGGCCGGAAAAGAAATCGACAAACTGCTCATCAGAAAAGATCTTTCGGGGCCGTTGTCATCGGAACTTATCGAAATGGCGCGCGCCAACCGCGTGGTGATGCAGCGTGTGCCAGTGGAAAAGCTCAACAAGATCACCCGCAAGAATCATCAGGGCGCCATCGCGCTGATGTCGGCCGTCACCTACCACCGGCTCGACCATCTCGTGCCACAGCTCTTTGAAGCCGGCGTGCTCCCGTTTGTTGTGGTGCTCGACGGCATCACCGACGTACGCAATTTCGGCGCCATCGCCCGCACCTGCGAATGTGCCGGTGCCGACGCCGTCATCATCCCTACTCACGGCAGCGTCAGCGTGGGCGGCGACGCCGTCAAGACTTCGGCCGGCGCACTCCTGCATCTGCCTGTGTGCCGCGAGCAGTCGGTACTCTCGGCCGTGAGATTCCTCAAAGACTCCGGGTTCAACGTTGTGGCCGTGTCGGAAAAAGCCGATATCAACTACACCACGGCCGACTATACCCGCCCGACTGCCCTGGTCATGGGCGCCGAGGACACCGGCATATCTCCCGAAGTGCTTCGCCAGTGCGACCAGTTTGTCAGCATCCCGATGTTCGGCCATATCGGTTCGCTCAACGTATCGGTGGCCGCCGGCGTGCTCATCTACGAAGTGGTGCGCCAGCGCCTGCAGGTGCTGAAGGAGCTGGGCCTTGGCTACCTGACCCTCGGCGAAGAAACGCCCAGCCTTTCCGGCGGCGAGGCCCAGCGCCTCAAGCTGGCCAGCGAGATGGGCCGCGGGCAGGCCGACAGCGCCTGCAGGCCAACATGGAGGTAATCTGAGCCCACCCCGCATCCTTTCTCACGGAATAACGCATGGAAATGCTACGGCCGCCGACGAACCGTTGGAGGCCGGCAGGCGTTTAATTTCCGTGAAATCAACTGATGCAATCCGACAGAAACTGAGCAACCGTCTGTTGCCCTTGCTTCATATGCTGGTGCTCGCAGGAGCGCTGGCTCTGATAGCATATATCACCTACGACACGCTGATGAACGTCTCGTTTGTCGATTCGCCCGAGTTCCTGAAAGTGCAGATGTGGATCTGCATGTTCTTCGAGATAGAGATCTTCATCGAATTCCTGCTGTCGACCCACAAACGACGCTTCCTTGCACGCAATCTCATATATATTATTGTCTGCATCCCGTTCACCACTATTTTCCACATATTCGACATCGGGATCCAGCCCGGCGTAGCCTATGCGCTCCGCTTCCTCCCGATGGCGCGGGCAGCATGCGTCATGGCCATGACCTGGGATATCATGTCGAAAAACTGGATCACGAACATGTTTGGCGCCTACATAATCATGCTGGTGGCGACGCTCTATTTTCTCAGCCTCGCCTTTTATGTCGAGGAAACGCCCGTCAACCCCGACGTGTGGAACTACGGCCAGTCGCTGTGGTATTCAGTGATGCAGATGACCACTTGCGGATCCGACATCACGGCCGTCACACCGGCGGGAAAAGTGATCGGTGTCATCCTGTCGGCCGAAGGGCTCATACTTTTCCCCGTATTTACCGTCTATTTCACCCACGCTTTTGCCTCGACACGCAACGGAGCCTCCGGGGCCACCGCCGACGGCAATAAACTGACGGGTGAAAACGTTGATAATACGACCGAAAAAGCGTAACTTTGCATGATTAATCAAATCCATCATTTCTCCCCGCATTTCCCGTATATGTCACGATTACTTACGGCTTTTGCCGCCCTTATATTAAGCCTTTCCTCCGCTTTCGCACTGCGGTTTGAAGGCACTCTGCGCCAGCCCGTGGCCGTAACCGTCACCGCCCAGACAGGTCTCGACGGACTCTATGTGCTCCAGACCACGGCAGGCGCTTCGATGGTCTACACCGCTTCCGGCGCCGCTTCCGGCGTCAGCGTGGTCACCTTCGGCTCGCAGGGCGCCGCCTATGCCGTCGAAGCCGACCCCTCATCAATCAGCCGCAACGGCAACGAAGTGACCGTATCGACAATCCTCCCCGACACCGGCTACGGATTCACCGAAAACGGCCGCACCGTCTATTACTGGATCACCGACTATTCCCGGCATCCGTTTAATATCACCGCTTTCGGCCTCACATCCGACGCCGACTGCGACCGCACGTTCTTTCAGGCCGTCGGCTCGGCTCCGCGCATGACCTACTATTCCATCACCGGCCGAGGCTTTGAGATAGACCGCGGCATCACACTGACCTACAACACGCTGACGCCCGACGCCGAGAATCTCCGCTATATCAGTGCTCAGACTACGGTCGACCTGCCGTATATCGACGGTATCTTCAGTGCTCCCGCACCGCTCTGCGACACCCGTTTCGAGCTCTCCGGCGACCGCTTTCTCCGCGAATGGGGCGAAGAAGTCACCGTCGGCACCTCCAGCATACAGGCCACGGCCGTCCAATGCATGACCAGCGCCACACAATCAAAAACGCCGGCCGACAACGAACTTAAAACCGACGAAACGCTCGGCGGATCAGCGCCCATCGACATCACTTTCACCGCCGCCGTGACCGATGCCGCCATATTCACGCAGTGGCAGATGGCACGCGACGAAGAGTTTGAAGATGTGATCTACCGCACCTCCGACCTCGAATTCGACTACACGTTCACCGAGATGGGCACCACCTACGTGCGCTTCACCGCTGCCAACGCTTCAGGCGACTGCACCGCCTACGGCGACACCTACAGCGTCTACATCGGCGAGTCGGCCCTTCGCTGCCCCAACGCTTTCTCGCCCGGCGCCAGTGAAGGCGTCAACGATGAATGGCGCGTCTCCTACAAGTCCATCATCAGCTTCGAGTGTTATATCTTCAACCGCTGGGGCGAGAAAATGGCCGAATTCCACGATCCCGCCCAGGGCTGGGACGGCCGCTACAAAGGGAAAATCGTCCCCGCCGGCGTATATTATTATGTGATCAAAGCGCGCGGTTCCGACGGCAAGGACTACAACCTCAGCGGCGACATCAACATTCTCAACTATAAATAATCCTCCCATCCGCGACGGTTCCATATGGACGCTTCTTTTCTCCTTAAACTGTTTTCGATTATGACAACACGCACATCCATCATATCCATCCTGCTCCTCGCACTCTTTGCAGGCTCGGCGGCGGCCTCCGACCATAAGGACAAGCCCGCCGCAGTGGTCAGCCCCACCATACCCAAGAAAGCTCGCTTTGCCGACCAGGATATCTCGCTCGACCGCTTCGACATGTATGAGCGCCTCGACCGCGAGCTCACCGCCATGAGCTACACCCACGGCAACACATTGCTGACCATCAAACGCGCCAACCGCTATTTCCCGATCATCATACCGATTTTGCGCCGCGAAGGGATGCCCGAGGACCTCGTCTATCTGGCCTGCATCGAAAGCAACCTCAACACACGTGCCGTCTCCGGTGCCAAAGCCGCCGGCCTCTGGCAGTTCATGCCCGCCACCGCACGTGAATACGGCCTCGAAGTCAACGACTACGTCGACGAACGTTTCGACCCCGTCAAATCAACCGAAGCCGCATGCCGCTATCTGCGCAACGCCTACAAAAAATACGGCAACTGGGAATCGGCCGCCGCATCCTACAACGGCGGCATGGGCCGCATCAGCAACGAGCTGTCATCGCAGCTGGCCACCTCGGCCTACGACCTCTGGCTCACCGAAGAGACCTCACGCTATATGTTCCGTCTTCTGGCCATGAAAATGATCATGGAGCACCCCTCGCGCTACGGCTATCACCTCAAGGCCGACCAACTCTATCAGCCCCTCGACGGCGAATATGTCGAAGTCTCCGAACCGGTCGACAGCTGGCCCGAATGGGCTGCCGAACACGGCATCACATTCCTCACCCTCCGCGAAGCCAACCCCTGGATAAGGGCCAAATCGCTTCCTAACAAATCAGGCAAGACCTATCGCGTGCTGGTGCCGGACGAACATTCTCTCTATCGCTCCAAACAAAAGAAACACGTTTTCAACCACAACTGGACTGACTGATGAGCACCCCACGAAAAAGCATCGAAGGCGACGACCGCATGACAAGTCTTGAAATTCTTGGTGCGCGAGTCCACAACCTAAAAAACATCGACGTCAGCATCCCCCTCGGCGAGCTCACCGTCATCACCGGCCTCAGCGGCAGCGGCAAATCGTCGCTCGCTTTCGACACCATCTACGCCGAAGGCCAGCGCCGCTACATCGAAACATTCTCAGCCTACGCCCGAAACCTGCTCGGCAACCTCGAGCGCCCCGACGTCGACAAGATCACCGGCCTCAGCCCCGTCATAGCCATCGAGCAGAAAACCGTCAACCGCAACCCGCGCTCCACCATAGGCACCACCACCGAGATCTACGACTTCCTGCGCCTCCTCTACGC
>OHHH01000324.1_pt1 | contig 19954 bp, 15 predicted proteins | sample 1567951 | NCBI WGS metagenome assembly OHHH01 (sample SAMEA3879550, study PRJEB24766) | human gut metagenome | biome: human-associated habitat; feature: feces | place: USA | collected 1985/1987 | reverse complement strand
AACAAGTCTTTTTTGCTCTTTCAGAAAAATTTTATTAGTCCTTAGCTCTCTTGCTGATGATTCCATCTGCAATTGACTTGGGAACCTGAATGTAGTGGCTGGGTTCCATTACATACTGACCACGACCCTGTGACTTAGAACGCAGATCGTTTGAGTAACCGAACATTTCTGACAGAGGAACGAAAGCATTGATCTGCTTAACGCCGTTTCTGTCTTCCATACCCTGTATCTCACCACGACGTGAGCTTAAATCGCCGATAACGTCGCCCATGTATTCTTCAGGAACTGTTACAACTACCTTCATGATAGGTTCAAGGATAACGGGGTTAGCCTTGCGGCATGCTTCCTTGATAGCCATTGAACCTGCGATCTTGAATGCCATTTCAGAAGAGTCGACCTCGTGGTATGAACCGTCATAAAGCTCAACCTTAACGTCTACTGTCTGATAGCCTGCAAGAACACCGGACTGTAAAGCGCCCTGAATACCTGCGTCAACTGCGGGGATATATTCCTTGGGAATAGAACCACCGACAATTGCGTTAATGAACTCATAGCCCTTACCGGACTCGTTCGGGTAAACGTGGAGCTTAACGTGACCGTACTGACCCTTACCACCTGACTGACGTGCATACTTTGTATCAACGTCTGCATTAGTGGTGATTGTCTCTTTATATGCAACCTGAGGAGCACCGACATTAGCCTCAACCTTAAATTCACGGAGAAGTCTGTCTACGATGATTTCAAGGTGAAGTTCGCCCATTCCGGCGATGATTGTCTGACCTGTTTCCTCATTTGTATAGGTTCTGAAAGTGGGGTCTTCCTCTGCGAGCTTCGCAAGAGCAATAGCCATCTTTTCCTGACCTGCCTTGGTCTTGGGTTCAATAGCGAGCGAGATAACAGGCTCGGGGAATTCCATAGACTCAAGGATTACGGGATTGTTTTCATCACACAGCGTATCACCTGTTGTAGTGTTCTTAACACCTACAGCAGCTGCAATATCGCCGCAGTAGCAAACTTCGAGGTCTGCTCTGTGGTTAGCGTGCATCTGAAGAATACGTCCCATACGCTCCTTCTTGTCCTTAGTTGCGTTAAGAACAGTAGAACCGGCTGCTACGATACCTGAGTAAACTCTGAAGAAGCAGAGCTTACCAACGAAGGGGTCTGTAGCAATCTTGAAAGCGAGTGCAGAGAACGGCTGATCGTCGCCTGCGTGTCTTTCAACTTCTTCGCCTGTTTCGGGGTTAACACCCTTGATAGAAGGAACATCAAGAGGAGAGGGCATATAGTCAACGATCGCATCGAGGAGCTTCTGTACGCCCTTATTCTTATAAGATGTACCGCAGGTTACAGGAACGATCTCATTGTCAATCGTAGCCTTTCTGAGTACAGCCTTGATTTCTTCAACGGTGATTTCTTCACCTTCGAGGTACTTGTTCATAAGTTCCTCGTCCTGCTCAGCAACAGCCTCGATGAGTGCATCGTGATATTCCTGAGCCTTCTCCTTCATGTCGTCCGGAATTTCTTCCACACGCATGTCCTTACCGAGATCATCATAGTAGATGTCAGCTTTCATTTCGATAAGGTCTACGATACCTCTGAATGTATCTTCGGCACCGATAGGGAGCTGTATCGGAACAGCATTACATTTAAGTCTGTCCTTCATCATGCTTACAACATTATAGAAGTCTGCACCCATGATGTCCATCTTGTTGATGTATGCCATTCTCGGAACATGATACTTGTCTGCCTGACGCCATACAGTTTCTGACTGGGGCTCAACACCGCCCTTAGCACATAAAACTGTAACAGATCCGTCAAGAACTCGCAGCGAACGCTCAACTTCAACAGTAAAGTCAACGTGTCCGGGAGTATCGATAATATTGATTCTGTGCTTCTTCCAGTATGCAGTAGTAGCAGCAGAAGTAATTGTGATACCTCTTTCCTGCTCCTGCTCCATCCAGTCCATCGTAGCAGAACCGTCGTGGGTCTCACCGATCTTGTGGTTGATACCGGTGTAGAACAGGATACGCTCGGTCGTAGTTGTCTTACCTGCGTCGATGTGAGCCATGATACCAATATTACGGGTCATTTCAAGAGTTACGTCTCTAGCCATATTTCCTCCGTTTTATTGATTACCACTTGTAATGTGCGAAAGCTCTGTTAGCTTCAGCCATTCTGTGTGTATCATCGCGCTTCTTGCAAGCTCCGCCCTGACCGTTCATAGCGTCGAGGATCTCGTTTGCAAGTCTTTCCTTCATTGTCTTTTCGTTTCTCTGTCTTGCGTACAGAGTAATCCATCTCAGACCTAAAGTTCTTCTTCTTTCGGGACGAACTTCCATAGGAACCTGATATGTGGCACCGCCGACACGGCGTGCCTTTACCTCTAACTGAGGCATGATATTTTCCATAGCTTCTTCAAAAGCTTCAAGTGCGCCCTTACCTGACTTCTCGGCTACGATGTCAAATGCACCGTATACGATCTTCTGAGCAACACCCTTCTTGCCGTCGAGCATGATATTGTTTACGAGTCTTGTTACGAGCTCTGAGCCGTACATAGGATCGGGTAATACATCACGCTTAGGAACATTACCTCTTCTTGGCACTTTACTTCCCTCCTTCATAAATAATGAAAATCATCGGTACTCGAAAGCGATTAACTCCCGCCGTCCAATTGCAGAGGTAATATAATATATTACTCCACAAAAGTGGCTAAAAGTCATCAGTTACGCTTTTTTCGCACCAGCCTTCGGACGCTTAGCTCCGTACTTTGATCTGCCCTGCATTCTTCCGTCAACACCCTGAGCATCAAGTGTGCCTCTGACGATGTGGTAACGTACACCGGGGAGATCCTTAACACGGCCGCCACGGATCAGTACAACGCTGTGTTCCTGCAGTTTGTGTCCGATACCCGGAATATAAGCAGTAACTTCATAACCGTTGGAAAGTCTTACTCTGGCAATCTTTCTCATAGCAGAGTTAGGCTTCTTAGGGGTAGCAGTACGAACAGCTGTGCATACGCCTCTCTTCTGGGGAGAAGACATATCTACTGTTTCCTTCTTCAGAGTGTTCATGCTCTTCTGCAGTGCGGGAGCCTTAGACTTCTTTTCTGCAACTGCTCTGCCCTTACGAACGAGCTGGTTAAAGGTTGGCAAATGTTACACCTCCTTGCAAAATTATTAAAAATTTATGCCACAGAATAACGCTTTTACGCATTTATTCTGCACACATTTAAATATTATATACAAAAAGGCGGCGATTGTCAAGCCTTTTCGTTTTACCGAAAAAACTTTGTAACAATCGTCGCCTTTGGACTGAATTACAACTTAATTTTGTGCAGTTTCGCCAACTTCTTCACTGCCTGATTCGTTTTCATCCGATTCAGCGACAGCTTCGGCAGCCTTTTCTCTTTCTTCTTTTTCCTTCTCCATTGCCTCAAGACCTGTGCCTGCGGGAATAAGTTTACCTATGATAACATTTTCCTTCAGACCGAGCAGCGGATCTACCTTGCCGTGAATTGCAGCGTCGGTAAGAACTCTTGTGGTTTCCTGGAATGAAGCGGCAGACATAAAGCTGTCTGTTGCAAGTGCAGCCTTTGTGATACCCAGAAGAACAGCTTCGCACTCTACGGGTTCAATCTGTTCGCCTGCTTCCTTACGCTGTTCAAGCTCATTGTTAACCTTGACAAGCTCATTCTTGTCAATAACCGAGCCGGGAAGCAGATAACTGCTGCCGGGGTTGGTTACACGAGCCTTTCTCATCATCTGACGAACAATAACTTCGATATGCTTATCGTTGATGTCAACACCCTGTAAGCGATATACCTTCTGTACCTCGGCGATAATGTAGTTCTGAACTGCTTCCTCGCCCTTTACCTCAAGTACATCGTGAGGATTTACGCTACCTTCTGTAAGTGTTTCACCTGCTTCGATGAAATCACCATCCTGTATTTTCAGCTTGTAGCCGAAAGGTACGGGATAAGGATGCTCCTCGCCGTCAGCTGTTGTAATGATAACGTGTCTGGTTTTCTTTATCTCGTCGATTCTTGTCTTACCTGAATGCTTAGCCATAATTGCGGCATTCTTGGGACGACGTGACTCGAACAGTTCTTCTACTCTGGGAAGACCCTGTGTAATATCTTCAGCCGATGCAATACCACCGGTATGGAACGTTCTCATAGTAAGCTGTGTACCCGGCTCACCGATTGACTGTGCGGCTATGATACCAACTGCTTCGCCGATCGTAATCTTCTTGCCGTTAGCAAGTGAAGAACCGTAGCACTTTGCGCAGACGCCGTGTTCTGCATGGCAGGTAAGAACTGAACGAATTTTAACGGTCTTTACGCCCGATGCAACTATCATCTTGGCATCAGCTTCCGTTATCAGCTTATCCTTTGAAACAAGGACTTCACCGTTGTCATCAGTGAAATCTTCGGCAAGGTATCTGCCTGTAAGACGTTCTTCAAGCGACTCGATAAGCTCCTTGCCTTCACGAATCTCGTAAATGTCGATACCGTCTGTAGTACCGCAGTCATCGGTTCTTACGATAACTTCCTGTGATACGTCAACAAGACGTCTTGTAAGGTAACCTGAGTCGGCTGTTCTTAACGCCGTATCGGCAAGACCCTTTCTCGCACCTCTTGAAGAAATGAAGTATTCGAGGATGTTAAGACCTTCACGGTAGTTAGCTCTGATCGGGATTTCAATCGTTTCACCCGATGTATTTGCGATAAGTCCACGCATACCTGCAAGCTGTCTTATCTGGTTTGTACTACCACGGGCTCCTGAGTCTGCCATCATATAGATGGGGTTGTAATCATCAAGACCCTTTGTCAGTGCAACTGTAACATCTGTTGTAGCCTGGTTCCAAACTGAAAGCACCTGAGATTTTCTTTCGGCATTCGAAATGAAACCGTTGTTGAAATACTCGTTGATTTCCTGAACCTGTGCATCCGCATTTGCAAGAATATCCTTTTTCTCGGGCGGTATTGTAGCATCGCATACAGCTACTGTGATTGCCGCCTTAGTCGAGTATTTGTAACCCATAGCCTTTATTTTATCAAGAACCTGCGCCGTCATAGGTGTTCCGTGAACCTTGAGGCACTTGTCAATGATCTGTCCGAGCTCTTTCTTTCTTACCTTGAAGCCGATTTCGAGATCAAACTTCTTTTCAGGGTCGTTTCTGTCAACAAAGCCAAGATCCTGAGGAATATGCTCGTTGAAAAGAATACGTCCTACCGTAGCGTCGATTATCTTTGTTTCGGGGTGATCTCCGCCTACGTCCTTGGTAACTCTTACCTTGATAGCCGAGTGGATTGTAATATCCCCTTCATTGTAAGCCATAATAGCCTCGTTGAAGTCACGGAATACTTTACCCTCGCCCTTTTCGCCGGGCTTGTCGATAGTAAGATAATAAGAACCGAGTACCATATCCTGAGTAGGTACTGTAACAGGACGGCCGTCTGAAGGCTTCAGCAGGTTCTTTGCGGCAAGCATAAGTGTTCTTGCCTCGTTCTGTGCTTCCTCAGACAGAGGAAGATGCACTGCCATCTGGTCACCGTCAAAGTCTGCATTGAACGCTGTACAAACCAGCGGATGCAGCTTGATTGCACGACCCTCGACCAGTACCGGCATAAATGCCTGAATACCGAGTCTGTGCAGTGTAGGCGCACGGTTGAGCAGTACGGGGTGGTCCTTGATAACTTCTTCAAGAGCATCCCATACAGCAGGATCCTTAGCCTGCTCTACCATCTTTCTTGCACTCTTTATATTGTTAGCGATACCACGCTTGTCAAGTTCCTTCATTACAAAGGGCTTGAACAGCTCGATAGCCATTTCTTTGGGAAGACCGCACTGATCCATCTTAAGATCGGGGCCTACTACGATAACTGAACGTCCTGAATAGTCAACACGCTTACCGAGAAGGTTCTGACGGAAACGTCCCTGCTTACCCTTGAGCATATCCGAAAGAGATTTCAGAGGACGGTTTGAAGGGCCTGTAACCGCTCTGCCGTGTCTGCCGTTGTCGATAAGTGCGTCAACAGCTTCCTGAAGCATTCTCTTTTCGTTTCTGATGATAATGTCGGGTGCGTGAAGCTCCTTCATCTTTGTAAGACGGTTGTTTCTGTTGATAACACGTCTGTACAGGTCGTTAAGGTCGGAAGTGGCGAATCTGCCGCCGTCCAGCATAACCATAGGACGCAGATCCGGAGGTATTACGGGTATGCAGTCGAGTATCATCCATTCGGGACGGTTACCGCTGAGTCTGAATGCCTCAACAACATCAAGTCTTTTTAATAACTTGACTCTCTTCTGACCCTGCTGAGTATCCTCAAGCTCCTTCTTAAGCTCTTCGGACAGCTTGTCAAGGTCGATTTCGCAAAGAAGCTCCTTGATAGCTTCTGCGCCCATCTCGGCTCTGAAATCATCCTCATAACGCTCTCTCATATCAGCATACTCTTTTTCTGTGAGTATCTGCTTCTTTGTAAGAACAGTATCGCCGGGATCGACAACTATATACTTTGTGAAGTAAAGAACTTCTTCAAGTCTTTTGGGTGAAATATCAAGTACCTGACCGATACGGCTGGGTGTACCCTTGAAATACCAGATATGCGATACGGGAGCCGCAAGCTCTATGTGACCCATACGCTCACGTCTTACCTTGTTGCGTGTTACTTCAACGCCGCAACGCTCACATATTTTACCTTTGAAACGGATTCTCTTGTATTTACCGCAGGAACACTCCCAGTCCTTTGTAGGACCAAATATCTTTTCGCAGTACAGACCGCCTCTTTCGGGCTTCTGTGTTCTGTAGTTGATTGTTTCGGGACGCTCAACAACGCCGTAGCTCCATGCACGGATCTGATCCGGAGAAGCAAGACCGATCTTCATTGAATCAAATGTTTTATATGCCAATTTACAGACCTCAATTCTTTCTATAGAAGTTTATGTGTGATAACACACGCTTTTCTGTCAATGCCTATGCTTAAATCATCGTCTAATTATTCATCAAACGAGTCGTCAGCGTCATTTTCGTTGAAGTCGATGTCAAAATCATCTTCATCGTCCTTATCGGCATAGAATTCGCTGTCTTCGTCTATATCCTTAGTTGTGAAACCGTCATCAAGAGAGCCATCCTCGGCTACATACTCAAATGTATCCTCGCCTGCTGCCTGACCGTATTCATCGTCTTCTTCGTAAGTCTGTCTGAGATCAATCTCATTCTTGTCAGCATCAAGTACCTTGATGTCAAGACCGAGTGACTGAAGCTCCTTGAACAGAACCTTGAAGCTCTCGGGAACGCCTGCCTTAGGAACGGGATCGCCCTTGACGATTGCCTCGTAAGTTTTAACACGTCCTACTATATCGTCCGACTTTACAGTAAGGATTTCCTGAAGTGTATAAGCCGCACCGTAAGCCTCAAGTGCCCAAACTTCCATCTCACCGAAACGCTGTCCGCCGAACTGTGCCTTACCGCCGAGAGGCTGCTGTGTTACCAGTGAGTAAGGACCGGTTGAACGTGCGTGAATCTTATCGTCAACAAGGTGGTGGAGCTTGAGGTAGTACATATAACCTACTGTTACGGGGCTGTCAAACTTCTCGCCTGTACGACCGTCTGTAAGCTGTGTCTTGCAGTCAGAACGCATAGGAATCTTAGAGAAGTCTATCTTTGCAGAATCCTTATCCTTGTAGTTTTCACGTTCAGCCTCAGCCTTTTCAAAGCAAGCTCTGATGTCGGCCTCGTGAGCACCGTCAAATACAGGGGTCATTATCTGCCAGTCAAGTGCCTTACAAGCATAACCGAGGTGTACCTCAAGAACCTGACCGATGTTCATTCGTGAAGGAACGCCGAGGGGGTTCAGTACAATATCAAGCGGTGTACCGTCGGGAAGGAAGGGCATATCCTCCTGCTTTAAGATACGGGAAACGACACCCTTGTTACCGTGACGACCCGCCATCTTATCGCCGACAGAGATCTTACGCTTCTGTGCGATGTAGCATCTTACCACCATATTTACGCCGGGTGAAAGTTCATCACAGTTCTGTCTTGTGAACACCTTGACGTCAACGATGATACCGCTTTCGCCGTGAGGTACACGAAGTGAATTATCTCTTACTTCTCTTGCCTTATCACCGAAGATAGCACGGAGAAGTCTTTCTTCTGCGGTAAGCTCTGTTTCACCCTTAGGTGTAACCTTGCCGACCATTATATCGCCCGAGTGAACCTCTGCGCCGATACGGATGATACCACGCTCGTCAAGATCCTTAAGAGCGTCCTCAGAAACGTTGGGGATCTCTCTTGTTATCTCTTCCGGTCCGAGCTTTGTATCACGGCATTCAAGCTCATATTCTTCTATATGGATTGATGTGTAGACATCATTATAAACGAGTTTTTCGTTTATAAGAACGGCATCCTCGTAGTTGTAGCCTTCCCATGTCATGAAGCCGATAAGAGCATTCTTACCGAGTGAAATCTCACCCTGGCTTGTAGCGGGACCGTCAGCAAGAACATCGCCGACCTTTATCTCCATACCCTTTGAAACAGCAGGACGCTGGTTCACGCAGGTGCCCTGGTTTGAACGCTTGAACTTTATCAGCTTGTAGCTGTGTTCAACACCGTTGTTGTCGGTAACAACGATTTCGTCGGCACTGCACTTTGTTACAACGCCGTCTTCCTTTGCTACTACAACCGCACCCGAATCAACGGCTGCCTTGTATTCCATACCGGTACCTACGATAGGATTCTGTGTTACCATAAGCGGTACTGCCTGACGCTGCATGTTCGCACCCATAAGAGCACGGTTTGCGTCATCGTTCTCAAGGAACGGAATCATCGCAGTAGCAACAGAAACGACCATCTTAGGCGAAACGTCCATGTAGTCTACACGGTCACGGTCAACTTCAAGAATCTCTTCACGGAAACGTGCATTTACACGCTTTCTTGCGAATTTTCCCTGCTCGTCAAGAGGTTCGTTGGCCTGTGCTACAACGTAATTATCCTCCATATCGGCAGTCATATAGGTTACTTCGTCAAGTACAACGCCTGTTTCCTTGTCAACCTTACGGTAAGGAGCTTCAATAAAGCCGTACTTGTTTATCTTTGCGAATGAAGCAAGGTAAGAGATAAGACCGATGTTAGGACCTTCGGGGGTTTCGATAGGACACATTCTTCCGTAGTGGGAATAGTGTACATCTCGAACTTCGAAGCTCGCACGGTCACGGGAAAGACCGCCGGGGCCGAGTGCTGAAAGTCTTCTCTTATGAGTAAGCTCTGCAAGGGGGTTGTTCTGATCCATGAACTGTGAAAGCGGCGAAGAACCGAAGAACTCCTTGATAGCCGCAACAACGGGACGGATATTGATAAGGGCGTTGGGAGTTACCTTGTCGCCTTCCTGTGACTGAAGTCCCATTCTTTCACGGATAACTCTTTCCATTCTTGCAAAACCGATTCTGAACTGGTTCTGTAAAAGCTCACCTACGCTACGGATACGTCTGTTTCCGAGGTGGTCTATATCGTCAACCTCACCGACACCTTCGCAAAGATTGATGAAATAGCTTACTGTTGCGAATATATCGTCAAGAGTGATGTGCTTGGGGATAAGGTCTTCTACTCTGTTTGAAAGCTCGGCTGTGAGTGCCTCAACATCATCACCGCACTTGTCAAGTATCTCACGCAGTACGCTGAAGCATACCTTCTCGTTGATACCGAGTGATTCTGCATCTATAGATTCGGGAATGTAGCCGGCTATATCGACCATTCCGTTTCCGAGAACCTTTGCAATTTTTTCTTCGGAGAAGATTACGCATTCCTTAACGCCTGCCTGCTCTACAGCCTGTGCCTTTTCAGCGTTGATGAACTCGTTCTCGTCAACAAGAATCTCGCCCGTGGTAGGATCTATAATCGGCTGAGCAGCCTTATGACCGGCAATTCTCGAAGCAACTCCGAGCTTCTTGTTGTACTTGTAACGTCCGAATCTTGCAAGGTCATATCTCTTTGCGTCAAAGAAAAGATTGTTGATATGAGTATTTGCGGAATCGACCGTAGGAGGCTCACCGGGTCTTAACTTTCTGTATACTTCAAGTAAAGCCTCTTCGGTGTTCTTTGTAGCGTCCTTTTCCTGAATCGTCTGAACTATTCTGGGGTCTTCACCGAACAGATCGATAAGATCATCATCACTGCTGATACCGAGTGCACGGATGAATGTTGTTGCCGGTATCTTTCTGTTTTTATCTATACGGACATAGAAGATGTCGTTTGAATCCATCTCGTATTCGAGCCATGCACCTCTGTTAGGGATAACAGTTGACTTGAATAACTTCTTACCCGTTTTATCGTAGTCAAAGCCGTAATAAACGCCGGGGGAACGAACCAACTGTGAAACAATGACACGCTCAGCACCGTTGATTACGAATGTGCCGCTTTCGGTCATCAGCGGGAAGTCGCCCATGAATATCTCATTCTCGACAACCTCTCCGGTTTCGTTGTTTCTGAGCTGTGCCTTTACACGAAGGGGTGCCGCATACGTTGTATCACGTTCTTTGCACTCCTCTATAGAATACTTGGGGTTCTCATCGAGACGATAATCAACGAAACTCAGTACCAGCTTGCCGTTAGCGTCGGTAATAGAAGAAATATCCTTGAATACTTCCTTTATACCCTCGTCCAAAAACCACTTATATGAATCCTTCTGAATTTCGATGAGGTTCGGCATCTTCTGAACTTCATTGATCTTGGAAAAACTCATACGGGTATTTCTACCCAGCTTTACCTGCTTGACATTCACCATGGGCTTTACCACTCCTTAATTTATTCACGGATATTTATACGCTCGTGTTTTCCGCATAATAAAGGGAAAATCTACACCTTTCGACACTGCGGGATTTCAGCCCGAACGCATATCAATCCATTATGATACATTTTAGTATTGTACCACATATAAAGGGCAAAGTCAATAGAAAAATCGCTTAACTTTTGTCTTATTTCTCATTTTCGTATCGTTGTTTTAACCGAAAATATGTCAAAATGCCGATTTTGCCATATAAAATTTATATATGCACATTCCTGTTTTATATGACGATACCGCAAACCCGTCCTGTAAGCAAAACGGATTTGCGGTATTTAATATAATGTTCGGAAATGCCCGATTTCAAACCGATCGAAATCTGAGTCACCGGCAAAGGTGAAACATTGATACGGCATCTCCTGATGCTATCTTCCCTTCATAGCTCAATACAAATCTGGTAGCGTGTCCTTAGTCACGGCATATTCGCTGTTATACACCTTTTTAAGCTGTTCGAAGGTATTGAACTTTTCGGTAAGGCAGAACGGTTTTGACCAGGTCATATAGGACGACCAGCCGACTTTTTCGGATACTACCGCTTCGGGACAGGGCAATGTGCCTGTTTCACCGATTATCGTTATTTTCTTTTCAGACGTTATCTCACAAAGGTTATAGTACATTTCGCTCTGCGAGGTATGCTCGTGTTCAGGCGGATACATATCCCTTGATATGATATCCACGACATCATCACCGGGGTAGCACTCAGGAACCTGCGAATTCCACACCCATATAAGATTGTCAAGATGAAATCTGTTCGTGTATCTGCTGTGCATAAGGCGGAACAGCTTTTTAACGGTATCCGCTCCTTTTTTGCCCCACCAGAACCAATCGCCGTCGCCCTCGTGGAACGGCCGCCATAAAATCGGCACTCCCTTTTCGCAGAAGGGTCGGAGTATTCCTGCCATTGTATCCATATCCGAAAGCAGAGCTTTATTTTCGGGTGTACCGTCAATCACAGCCTTGCTTGCGTCAAAGTCGGTATTTTCGCTGAAAAACGATTTTGACCTGCCGTAAAGCGGAGAAAACCAGTGCCAGCACATAGTGATAAGTCCCTTTTTCTCTGCCCACTCCCACGCTCTTTTAAGAGTGCCGTAATTCTCCATGACCTCTGTCATACATTCATCGTCCGTATCGGAATAGTTGATATTCGGTGAATATGAAAGCAGTTCAAAACCGAGAAGTGCAGGCTGTTTTCCTGTGACCTTTTCTATAAGATGAAGCTCTTCCTGTGCCATAGTCTGCGTATGCTGTCCGGTTATGATTTTTTCGTAGGTTATATCGGACAGATATTTAAGCACATTGTGTACACCCTGCTGTGCATTCGGGTTTGAAGGGGTATATAATTTATCGCTCATAAGCGTTCTCCTTTCGGGTAAATCTTTATGTAAAGATAGCATAAATAAGGTCGGTTGTCAATAGGGTGTGATGGTAAGAATGAAAAGGCAGCAAATAATTTCTATAAAATAACGCAATAGCCAACATCGCCTTGACCCGTTTTGATATGTTAATGCAGAAAATCCGCCGTTATAAAAACAGCGGATTCTGTATAGATGTTAACAAACTGCCTGCCTCAAGAAAAGCGAACAGGGTTGCGGCGGCTTACTGCCTCAGGCGGTTTCTTCCGAGAAGTTACCGGTGTACAGGCTGTAATACTTGCCCTTCTTTTCTATAAGCTCGTCGTGCGTGCCACGCTCGATAATTCTGCCCTGCTCAAGCACCATAATACAATCGGAGTTGCGTACGGTTGAAAGCCTGTGAGCGATAACGAACGTTGTTCTGCCGTGCATAAGTGCGTCCATTCCCGCCTGTACAAGCTTTTCGGTACGGGTATCTATTGACGAGGTAGCCTCATCAAGAATCAGTACAGGAGGATCTGCGACCGCCGCTCTTGCTATAGATAACAGCTGACGCTGACCCTGACTTAAATTAGCACCGTCGCCTGTAAGCATAGTCTGATAACCGTCGGGAAGTCTTCTTATAAAGCTGTCGGCATTAGCAAGCTTTGCGGCGGCTATACATTCTTCATCCGTTGCGTCCAGCTTGCCGTAGCGGATATTATCCATTACCGTACCTGTGAACAGATTGGTTTCCTGTAAAACGATGCCGAGCGACTTACGCAGTTCTGGCTTCTTTATCTTATTAATATTGATCTCGTCATATCTTATCTTACCGTCCTGAATATCGTAGAAACGGTTTATAAGATTGGTTATGGTAGTTTTTCCTGCACCGGTCGAGCCTACAAATGCAATCTTCTGACCGGGCTTTGCATATAGCTTTATGTCGTGAAGCACCATTTTTTCGTCAGTGTAGCCAAAGTCTACACCGTCAAAGACGATACCGCCCTCCTGCCTTTTATACGATACTGTACCGTCAGCCTTATGAGGATGCTTCCACGCCCATTTGCCTGTGCGGTGATCGACCTCAGTAATATTGCCGTTTTCGTCAATTTCAGCATTGACAAGCTCAACATAACCGTCATCGTGTTCAGGCTTCTGATCCATAAGATCAAACAGACGCTTTGCACCTGCTGAAGCCATTATTACGAACGTCATCTGCTGACTTAGCTGTGAAATCGGGTTTGTGAAATTCTTGTTGAGAGTACAGAATGAAACAATAGTACCGAGAGTAAGACCGCCGAAGCCGTTTGTTGCAAGCACTGCGCCGAGCAACGCACATAAAACATAACTGATGTTGCCTATATTGGCGTTTATCGGCATCAGGATATTTGCATACTTGTTTGCCTTATATGCACTGTTTCTTAGGTTATCGTTTATCTTTACAAAATCGTCTATTGCCTCCTGCTCGTGACAGAACACCTTTACTACCTTCTGACCGTCAAGCATTTCTTCAATAAAGCCATCGACCTCGCCAAGATCGTGCTGTTGTTTTCCGAAATATTTACCTGATTTTGCGGCGATCTTCTTAGTTACAACAAGCATTACGACCGCCATACCTACGGCAAGTATCGTCATCGGTATGCTCATAATAAGCATAGAAACAAGCGAGATTATAACTGTAGTACCGCAGTTTATCACCTGAGGTATACTCTGACAGATAAACTGTCTGAATGTATCAATATCATTTGTATAAACCGACATTATATCGCCGTGCTGGTGTGTGTCAAAATACTTTATCGGGAGCTTTTCCATATTGGTGAAAAGGTCGTTACGGAAGTTTCTGAGCGTACCTTGTCCTACGTTTACCATTATCCTGTTATACGCATAAGATGCCGCAAGACCGACAACGTAAACAATCGCAAGTTTGAGCATTGCAAACGCAAGAGGTGTGAAGTCTGTGCTTTTAGCTGCAATCATAGGCTTGATATAATCGTCGATAAGCGACTGTACAAAAAGCATTCCTGCAAGCGTTGAGACCGCCTGCACAAGAATACATACAACTACGCAGATGCACGAGAATTTATAACGGCTGAATGTGTATTTAATAATTCTTCCGAGCAGTTTTACCTGTTCCTTCGGTGAAACATCGGGACGGGGTCCCATTTTTCTTTTATCCATTACGTTACGCTCCTTTCCTTAATTCTGGGGGCGGTCAAAGTCGCCGCCGTCCTTTGTCTGAGATTCGTATATATCTCTGTATATCTCATTATTGGCAACAAGCTCATCGTGCGTTCCGACACCGTTTATTCTGCCGTCGTCAAGAACGACTATGCGATCTGCATCCTGGACGCTTGATACACGCTGTGCAATAATTATCTTGGTTGTACCGGGTATGCACTTCCGGAATGCCGCTCTTATCTTTGCGTCTGTAGCCGTATCCACAGCACTTGTGGAATCGTCAAGGATAAGTACGGCAGGCTTTTTGAGAAGTGCTCTTGCTATACATATACGCTGTTTCTGACCGCCGGATACATTAGTACCGCCACGCTCGATAACCGTATTGTACTTATCGGGGAAACTCTCGATGAATTCATCAGCGCAAGCCCACTTACAAGCCTCGATACATTCTTCCTCTGTGGCGTTTTCGTTGCCCCAGCGTAGATTATCAAGTATAGTGCCTGAGAACAGGACATTTTTCTGCAACACTACCGATACCTGATCACGCAGGAACTTCATATCGTAGTCCTTTACATCAACGCCGCCTACCTTTACACTTCCCTGCTGTACATCATAAAGACGGCTGATAAGATTTACAAGACTGGTCTTTCCGCAGCCTGTTCCGCCGATTATGCCGATAGTTTCACCTGACTTTATGTGCAGGTTTATGTCGGTGAGGACCTCCTCCTCGCTTGTCTTATGGTATCTGAAATGCACATTGTCGAAGTCTATGCTGCCGTTTGACATTAACTCTACGGGAGCGAAAGGCTCGGCAAGATCGGGCTGTTCACGCAGAACCTCGGTTATACGGCGCATACTTGCAACGCTCATTGTAATCATAACGAATATCATCGAGAGCATCATAAGTGACATCATTGAACCCATTACATAGCTGAACAGCGATGTAAGCTCGCCTATCTGCAAGGTCTTGTCAACAACGATAAACTTAGCTCCGAACCAACAGATTGCCATAATACAGGCATAAATCACAAGCATCATCACCGGGTTATTGAAAGCAAGGGTGCTTTCGGCTTTTTTGAACATATTATAAAGATTGCCGGAGGCTTTCTTGAACTTTTCGTTCTCATAATCCTCACGGACGTACGATTTCACCACTCTGATGCCTGAGATATTCTCCTGTACGCTTGCGTTAAGATCATCATATTTTGTGAATGCCACATTGAAAATCTTCATTGCCCTGAGCATAATTATCACAAGAACTACCGCAAGGAAAACTATAGTGCCGAGGAATATAAAGCTCATATCCGCATTTACCACAAAGCACATAGCCATACTGCTTATCAGCATAAGAGGCGCTCTAACGGCTATTCTTATTATCATCTGATATGCGTTCTGAACGTTTGTTACGTCGGTCGTCATACGGGTAACAAGTCCTGCTGTACTGAACTTGTCTATGTTTGAAAATGAGAAGCGCTGTATGTTACGGTACATCGCCTCTCTTAAATTACAGGCAAAGCCCGACGATGCGCTTGCGGCATATTTGCCTGCCATCATTCCCGCAAAAAGACTTATCATAGCGAGGACTATCATAATTATTCCGTAAAGCAGTATCTTGTTCATATTGCCTTTCTCTACGCCTTCGTCAATCAGCAACGCCATTACGAAAGGGATTATTACCTCCATAACAACCTCAAGTGCCGAATAGACGGGAGCTAAGACAGAATCTTTCTTGTACTGCTTTACCTGTTTAAGAAGCTCTTTCACTTAATCAGTCATCCTTTCTGTTTCAAGTTATCTGTATTTATGTTGTCTATATTGTTCAGCAGCGTTTTCTGAAGCCGCATGAATTCATTCAGCTCGGAATCGGTAAAGCTGCGGAATGCCGCCTGCTCTATATTCCTCATATGACGGGATATAAGCCCTGCTGTCTGTCTGCCCTTATTTGTTGCGGTAAGATTTTTGTAGCGTTCATCGCTTTCACAGCCTGTACAGCTTATATATCCCGATTTTCTCAGCTTTTTAATAAGTGCGGAAACCGAAGGCTTAGAAATGCAAAGATGTTTATGCAAGTCGGCGGCGAATATATCTTTTTCTGGGGAATTTGCGATATACATAAGCACTCTGCCCTGCGCCGCAGTAATATCAATATCGGCAAAAATCACGTTCAGGCTGTTTTCGATACGCTGATTTATGGTCTTGTTATCAATCATTATCGCCTGAATGTCGGTTTCATTCATAACGGTTAACCTCCTTACCGGTAATATGCTAACAGTTTATCTCCTTGATAATAATACACCAAACGGTCTTGAATGTAAAATACAAATATGTTATAATCAATAAAGAATATTTATCGTTAATTAAAAAAGGAGTTTGTTATGAATACTACTCAACTTGAATGCTTTCTTGCGGTTGCGGAAACCCTCAATTTTTCAAAAGCGGCAGAAATGGTGAATATAAGCCAGCCTGCCGTCAGCCATCAGATTTCATCGCTTGAGGCGGAGCTTGGGGTGCGGTTGTTTCTGAGAACGAACAAAAGCGTTCAGCTTACAAAAGAGGGACTGATTTTTATAGGCGATGCGGAAACGATAGTCAGGACGGCGATGAATTCTATCCATCGCCTGAGTACCAATGTTAAGGAGAAAAAGCGGACAGTAGCTATCGGTGTTCATAATCAGTACGAGCTTGATGCGGCTGTACCTGTGATGAACATTATCGGGAAGATGTATCCGAATTTTGAGCCGGAGATTACTATGATGCCGTTCAAATCGCTTGATAATCTGCTTGAGGAAAACAAGCTGCAAATCATATTCGCTATCAAGTCTGAAAACGAAACCGTAAAAGCTGAGTGCTTTACTGCACTGTGCGAGTGTCCTGTTATGCTGATATGCCGGAAAGACGATGAACTGAGCGGAAGAAAAAGCATAAATATAAACGATATAAACGGCAGACGTGTTATACTTATTAAAAGGCACAAGTGTCCCGATGCGGCAATGGAAGGGTATATGAAGCTCGGCCTGCCGAATAACAGCAACGTACTGCTTGCGGACGGCTGCGAGGCGGCTTTTGCTATGGCGAAGGCAGGGCTTGGGGTAACCGCTTTTCCGATGATGCCGTGTATGAATGACAGCGAACTTGAATATATCCGCATCGACGGATTGGCACCGGTGTTATTTGGGATATATTCAAAAAAGCTGATAAAAGGCGAGCCTGCTTATGAATTTGTTACGGAAGCAAAAAAATTCTATAAAAATTACCGATGCCCTATTGACAAAACGAAAACCGTATGATAAACTATATACAGTTAGCTTAGGCTAACACGGTTTACATAAGACAACTTAATGAATAAACGGCATTTCGCCGTTTATTTAAACGGATACGGTTAGTTTAAACTAACATATTTCATCAGAAAGGACAGGATATGAGCGTAGTAATAATCGGCGGTAACGAGCGCATGGAAACACGCTATGCGGATATATGCAAGGCTTACGGTTACGATAAGGCTAAAGTCTTTGTAAAGGAAAACAGCTCACTTAAAAAGAAGGTCGGCACTCCCGATTTACTGATACTGTTTACAAATACGGTATCGCACAAGATGATGCTGAGTGCAACACAGGAGGCAAAGCGCAACAGCGTTCCTGTGGCAAGAGTACACTCAAGCAGTGTGGTTGCTTTATCACAGCTTTTAGCGGAAAGAAGTGCATCAATATGAACGGATACTGTTTTGAACAATATCTGATTGACAATTGCTCCCCTACTCTTGCATCGCTTAAGACAGCGAATCTTTTCAATTACAGATACAGCAGTACGGATGAGCTTAACAAGGCTGTAGAGCGTTGGAACAAGGAATTGTCAGGCAAGGGAATTACCGTAACGGTTCTGAGAAAGCGTGAGAACACGGCACTTATATATGTATACAGGGCGAAACGTCTTGCTAAGGATCTCAGCCGACCGGGCGTTGAGCGTTTTATGAAATGTCACGGATATGAGAATACAGATATTGATTTGTGCCTTGAGGTACTTGGCGGAAAGCTTGCGAAAAGCGATTTGTTTCCGCATGAGATAGGGCTGTTCTTAGGTTATCCGCTCGGAGATGTTATCGGATTTATTGATAACGGGGGCAAAAACAGCAGATGCACGGGCTGTTGGAAGGTATACTGCAACGAGTGCGAGGCTATGCGCACCTTTGCGAGATTTGACAAGTGCAGAGCTGTCTACCAAAAGATGTGGGCAAACGGCAGGAGTATCGTGCAGCTTACGGTTGCATAATATAAAAAATATCAGAATGAAAGGATTTTTATTATGAAAACAGCAGTAGTATATTGGAGCGGAACAGGCAACACGGAGGCTATGGCAGGCTCGGTTGCAGAGGGCGCAAAGAGCGCAGGCGCAGAGGTAAGCGTATTTACAGCAGCCGACTTCTCTGCGGATATGGTAGATCAGTTTGATTCTATCGCTTTCGGTTGTCCCTCAATGGGCAGTGAACAGCTTGAGGACAGCGAGTTTGAGCCTATGTTCAACGCTTGTGAAGCAAAGCTGTCAGGCAAGAAGGTAGGACTTTTCGGTTCTTACGGCTGGGGCGACGGCGAATGGATGAGAAACTGGGAGGAACAGTGCATCGCTGACGGCGCAGTTATGGCAGGCGAAGGCGTTATCTGCAACGAAGCTCCCGATGATACAGCTACCGAGCAGTGCGTTGCTCTCGGTAAGGCACTTGCATCATAAATTCAGAATACAGCTTAAAGATAAACAAACATACTCCGTAAAACACCGCAGAGGAAATGCTCTGCGGTGTTTTTATATGAATTTATCGGGATTGTGTATGCTTGAGATAAGCACATCAAGACTGCTTTTGATATTATGCGGAAGTGTACGCCACTGTCGCAGATGGGTAAGCTCCTGTTCGGACAGATTATCCGGTAACTGCATATTGAGCGGCTCGCGTATATCGGTATTGCCTATAAGATAATCGACCGACACACCGAAAATCTTCGCCAGGCATATAAGTGTGGAGATGTCAGGTTCATTGTCTGTCTTTTCGTATTTGAATATTGCCTGCTGTGAAACGTTTATCATTTCGGCGAGCTTTTGCTGTGAATAACCTTTTTCTTCTCTTAACAACCTTAAGTTCTTAACCATAACAACCTCCTGCATTTATTTTAGCTATATTGTAACAGATTATAAGAGATTTTTAAAAAACTAATTCGTTGTTGACAACAACGTTAAGTTGTGATATAATGAAGTCGAAAAAAATGAATACGGTGAAGATTATGTCAAAATAATCATATATCCGTGTTTGGAAATGTTGGAGGGTTTTAAATGAAAAAATACTATGTCATTCTATGAACCGGATTTGAACGAATCGTACACATTGGAATTTAGCAATACTGATTGATTGAAAATTAGCAAAGGAGTTGTAACTAATTATGTACTGTTATAATCCGAGAACAAATAAATTACATTTAAGCAATTGTCGGTATGTCAAGAATAATGGCATAAATTTCAAGCAATACAAGACTGAAAACGACATGAATAACGATATCGGTCAAGATTATGTTTGGTGTAAAATTTGCAAAGAAAAACAACTCAAGATGGAAAAATAAAA
>OHHH01000315.1_pt1 | contig 20265 bp, 19 predicted proteins | sample 1567951 | NCBI WGS metagenome assembly OHHH01 (sample SAMEA3879550, study PRJEB24766) | human gut metagenome | biome: human-associated habitat; feature: feces | place: USA | collected 1985/1987 | reverse complement strand
ATTTGCTCTGGATGTTGAAAAAATTCACGTATTCGATAAGGATACCGAGCAGGTTATTACCAACTAATAAACAAACACTTCGGGGGTGCATATGCACCCCCGTTTTTGCATTTACGGATAATAGAAAGAAAGAGGGGATTTCGGTTTATGATTTCAAACCAGATTATTCAGACGAGCATTGACGAATTAAAAGCGATTACCAAGGTTGACCTTTGCGTCTACGACATCACAGGCAGTCTGGTAGCGTCTACAGCGGAAAAAGGAAGCCTTTCCAATGACTTTGTGACAAGTTTTGCCCAATCACCGGCAGACAGTCAGGTGATTGGCAATGAACACCTGCTGAAAGTGCTGGATGAGGGGGAAGTTGTGTATATACTGGTGGCAAGAGGAACCTCGGACGATGTTTACATGGTGGGGAAAATCGCTGTCTGCCAGCTGCAAAATCTGATTATTGCGTATAAGGAGAGGTTTGACAGAAACAATTTCTTCCAGAACCTGCTTTTAGACAACCTGCTTTTAGTGGATATCTACAACCGGGCTAAAAAGCTGCATATTGAGGTCAGTGTACCCCGCCTGGTTTATCTGATTGAAACAAAATCGGAAAAGGACGGTATTGTCACAGAACTTCTGAAAGGAATGTTTTCCGCACAGAACGGCGATTACATTACCTCTGTGGATGAAAGCAATGTAATTTTGATTAAATCCCTGGAGGATGGTTATACCCAGGACTCCCTTCTGGACATTGCCAACATCATAGTGGATATGATGAATACGGAAGCCATGCTCAACGTCAAGGTTGCCTTCGGTACTGTGGTGTCGGAGCTTAAGGACGTTTCCAAATCCTATAAGGAAGCGAAAATGTCTCTGGATGTTGGCAAGATTTTCTATGCGGAAAAGGATGTTATGTCGTACAGCACACTGGGAATAGGACGTTTGATTTACCAGCTTCCCATTAACCTGTGCAGAATTTTCATCAAGGAGATTTTCGGTGACTCCATTCCGGAGGAACTGGATGAGGAAATGCTCACAACCATCAACAAGTTCTTTGAAAACAACCTGAACGTTTCCGAAACCTCCAGACAGTTGTATGTGCACCGGAATACGCTGGTTTACCGTATTGAGAAAATGCAGAAATGCACGGGACTGGACATCCGTACCTTTGACGATGCCCTGACCTTCAAGATTGCTCTCATGGTCGTAAACTACATGAAGTACCTGGACACCATGGAGTACTAAATTTTTGCAAATAAATTACATGAAGCTGGTTTATTTTTTATGAAAGAAAAGACAAAATCATTTTTACAGAAAACGGGGATTTTATCCCTGACGCCCATGACGCTGCTGCGCTTTTTTGCCGGACTTGCCATTATACAGCTGGCAGTCGCTTCTTTCCTGCAGATAGGAATTGGGTCGGACTCCTTTACCGTATTCATGCAGGGACTTTCCAAGGTATGTTCCGTCAGCGTGGGAACGGCAAACTTTCTGCTGACACTGGTGCTTCTAATCATTGTGTTTCTGCTGGACAGGACGCAGTTTAAGATTGGCATGGTATTTGCCGTGGCATTTGCGGGATTGTTTCTGGACGGCATGGCAAAGGTGGTAGCCGTTATTTTGCCGAAAGAGCCGTCCATACCGGTTATTGCCCTGGAATTTGCCCTGACCTGCGTGGTCGTATCCATAGGCTTTCCACTGCTTAAATCCGCGGGAATAGGCGTGGCGCCCAACGATGCGCTGTACCTTGCCATTGCCAACCGCACGAGAAAGCCTTTTGGACTTATCCGGGTGCTGGTGGATGCCTGTTACCTTGTCTGCGGCTATTTCTTCGGCGGTGTCATCGGCATCGGCACCGTAGTCTGCGTCATTGCCATAGGCCCTATGATGCAGTTTGTGATGAAACATATTATTAAACAGAAGGATTGAGAAAAATCTTGTCATATTTTTCGGATATTCCGCATATATATCACTAAAGGAATTGGCTAAGGGGATTTTGCGGATATGGAAAAAGGGGACAAGATTTTTTTTCAGAAAAAAATTATTTATTTAGACTATGTTGAGCGGGAGAATAAAATAAAAAACGGCGGTGTGATTAAGTGGGAAGCGAGAGGGGAAGAAAGCCGTGTACAGATACATATCAGGGGACTGTATCCTACGGACTCCTGCCGGGGAGAGCTCATGCTGCTTTCGGAAGGAGAAGGCCATCCCGCAGACACCATTTATCTGCAGTACGGAACCGCAGAGTATGCCGGCATCTGGCATAATGAAAACTTAGCCGGAACCGGAATTCCTTACGAGGGGTGTGACGGAATTATCATAAAACTTTCCGAAACCAGATTTTTGAGGGGAATCTGGCGAAATCGGGAAAAACAAAAAGCGGAGGCACCGGAAACAGCGCCGCAGAACGAACCAGAGCCTGCCATGCTTGCAGCTGCGCAGACCGCCGAAGAACCGATGGCGGCAGTGCAGACCATGGGACCGGTATCGGCTGCGCAGACCGTACTGGATGCATACGACGATACGGTGCTGGAGCCCCAGCCCATGCCGGGGAATGAAGAAGTGCGGCAGAACGAATCGGGTGCAGAAGCCCCCCAGCTTATGCCAGAAGCGGGGGAGTCATGGAACGAAGAGCCGGGTGCAGAAGTCCCGCAGCCCATGCCTGAAACTGAGGAGCCGCAGCAGGTCGAACCGGAAGCAGAAGAACAGCCAGAGCCGCAGCAAGCCATCCCGCCTGCGGAGGAAGAAGCGCAGTCCCATGAGGAGGAGCCAGCCTCCGAAGCCCCGTTCCTGCGCTCACAGCGGAAAATGCAGGCAGGGCAGATTTCCCCCAACAAATGGGAGCAGCTTAACCGCATCTATCCTAAAATCCAGCCATTCGGGGACGTCAGGGAATATTTATCCATAGCTCCCTGTGATTTTGTAATCCTGTCGGAGCACTATCAGGAAATGGTGCAAAACAGTTTCCTGCTGCACGGCTACTATAATTACGGACATCTGATTTTGACAAAAATAAAAGAAGGAATAGACGATAATTATTATCTGGGCGTGCCCGGAGTTTACTACGAGAGAGAAAAACAGGCAGCCCTGCTCTTTGGCTTTGAAGGGTTTGAAGGAGACGGGGATGCCGTACAGGACGGCAGTTTTGGCTATTACATGAAACGGGTAGAGATATAGACGAAGCTTATACGCCCTCCCCATTAAAAGAGGGGATAAAGCTGCTTTCCGCCGCTTCGCCTTCCTGCATGTAGCCGTCCTCGATGCCAATGGACAGGCAATAGTCCAGAAGGGCATTGTATTCCCGGTGGGAAACACGGCGGTTCAGTTCGGGCATGTCGGGAAACATCCGGACTGGTGTATATTGGCTCATAACACTGTAAACAATGGTATCGCCATAGGTATCGCGGAGATAGGACAGCACCTTTTTAGAGTCCTGCAGGTGACCGGGAAGCATCATATGACGGACAATAACACCGGATTTCATCAGTCCGGTGTTTTCGTCGTATACGGGTGTGCCGGTCTGGCGTACCATTTCCACAAGTGCGGCGGCAGCCGTTTCCCGGTAGTCCGGTGCAGCGGAGTACTTTTCGGAAAGTCTGTGGGAATAGTATTTGAAATCCGGCAGATAAATGTCAACAAGACCGCTTAAGGAGCGCAGGACTTCGGGCTTTTCATAGGTGCCGGTATTGTAGACAATGGGGATGGAAAGTCCCTGCTTTTTTGCGCTCTTTAAGGCAGTAATAATCTGTGGGATATACTGTGTCGGGGTAATGAGGTTAATGTTGCAGGCATCCTGGGACTGCAGGGACAAAAAGATATCCGTAAGCCTTTCTGCGGTGATGCATTTCGGTGAGGCAGCCTCCCCGGCATGTCCGCAGGAAATAGAGGCATTCTGGCAGTAAACACAATGCAGCGGGCAGCCGCAGAAGAACACGGCGCCGGAGCCGGCTTTGCCGCAGATGCAGGGTTCCTCCCACAAATGCAGGGCGGCGCGCGCTACCCATATACCGTCGCTTTCCCCGCAATAGCCGCATTCCCCATGTGCTCTGTCCGCATTACATTCTCTTTTGCATAATTTACAACCCATCAAAATCACCATTCCTTAAAACAGCAAGCCTTATGCCGCCAGGACATTAAATGAAAAACATACATACATCTTTTGGGCATGCAGCTTAACACATATACCGTCATCCGGCATGCATCAGATTGTCCCGCCGGGCATAGAAAAACCGCGCATACACATTTGGGTAGACACTTCTATGCGGTACCCCTGAAAACGACTCCGCCAGGCACCCTTACGGCACATGAACGGTTCCTCTTAGTGCTGCTGTGTTCCCACCCTGACACGGTTCGTGGATGTCCATTGCGTAAGACCCAAACTTCAACATCGCTTCAGAAAGCCAGCCATAGAAATGCCCGCCTAAAGGCATATGCACGGCTTATTAAGTATATCGGTTTTTAAGGAAAGTGTCAAGAGTTCTCTTTCTCCTGCCTAAGCCGCAGGCGCAGCTCCTTAAAAAAAGTTTTCAGCATATTGCTGCATTCCTCTTCCAGTATGCCCCGCGTAACGGCGACCTGATGGTTAAATTCGGGCATCTGCAGGATATTTAAGATAGAACCGGCACAACCTGCCTTGGGGTTCATACAGCCCATGTAGACCTCGGGAATGCGTGCCTGTACGATGGCTCCGGCGCACATCTGACAGGGCTCTAAAGTCACATAGAGCTGACAGCCCTCCAGACGCCAGTCGCCCATGACCTTGCTTGCCTTTCTGATGGCAATGATTTCCGCATGGGAGAGAGTGTTCTTGTCCGTTTTGCGTCGATTGTAGCCTCGTCCGATGATTTTGCCCTCATACACAATCACGCAGCCGATGGGAACCTCTCCTAATTTATATGCTTTTTTCGCCTGTTTTATGGCTTCTTTCATATATTTTTCATGCTGCATAAGAGCATTGTCTTTCCGCTTATCCTGATTGATGATTTCCATTCTCATTTCCTTACTTTATATCATAGCTCCCGCACGGAGCCGCACTTGCGTTTGTCTCTTTTTATTGGTATGATAGAAATTATCCGGTGGACGGATTCTTGTATTTTTATTATAACTGCAGGAAGGAAAAGAGGCAACCGAAATGCAGATACATGGATTAAATAAAACAACCTTATTGGATTATCCCGAACACGTAGCAGCCACTGTTTTTACAGGGGGCTGTAATTTTTGCTGCCCGTTCTGCCACAACGGCGATCTGGTGCTGCATCCGGGTGAGTTTCCGGTGATTTCGGAAGAAGAGGTGCTGGCTTTTTTAAAAAAGAGAAAAAATATACTTTCCGGCGTATGTATTACGGGCGGAGAGCCCACCCTGCAGCCGAATCTGGCGGATTTTATCCGTAAAATAAAAGAACTGGGTCTTCTGGTGAAGCTGGACACCAATGGCTACAGACCGGGAGTGTTGCAGGGCCTTTTAAAAGAAAAGCTCCTGGACTATGTGGCAATGGATTTGAAAAACAGTCGGGAAAAATATGCGCTGACGGTGGAAAAGCCGGATTTGGAGATAGAAAAGTTAGAGGAGAGCGTGGACTTGCTCCTGCATTCCGGGATTGCCTATGAATTTCGGACCACTGTGGTAAAAGGACTTCATGAAGAAGAGGACTTTGCCAAAATGGGGCAGTGGATTGAGGGTGCAGAGGCATATTATCTGCAATCGTATCGGGACAATGAGAACGTAATCAAAAAAGGTTATTCCGCCTTTGAAAAGGAAGAATTAGAGAGCTTTCTGCAGCTTGTGAAGCCCTGTGTGAAAAAAGCGGAGCTGCGCGGCGTAGAATAAGCCGCGGAGATGCTGCATGAAAGACACAGGCAGAAAGAGTAAATCTGCCGCAGAATAAAAAGGGAGAGAAACATGGAAAATTTTAAGAAAAAGTATCTGGGCGATAAGGCATTTTATCTTATGGTCCTTGGAGTTGTGCTGCCCATTATGATTCAGAACGGCATTACGAACTTCGTAAGTCTGTTGGACAACATCATGGTGGGAAGAGTGGGAACCGAGCAGATGTCGGGTGTAGCGATAGTCAACCAGCTTCTGTTTGTGTTTAATCTGGGCGCTTTCGGCGTCATATCCGGCGCCGGCATTTTCGGTGCACAGTTTTTCGGCTGCGGCAAGCACGATGGAGTGCGTCACACCTTCCGTTTTAAGCTGATAGCGGTTTTTATTGTGACACTGTGCGCCTGCCTGCTGTTTTATTTTGCCGGAGAAAACCTCATCAGTCTGTATCTGCATGAAGAGGAAACCACGGACCCGGCGGCGTTGCGGGCAGCTCTTCATTACGGCAGACAGTATCTTTTGGTGATGTTAATCGGCATACCGCCCTTTGCAGTCAGTCAGTGTTATACCAGTACCCTGCGAGAATGCGGGGAAACCATTCTGCCCATGAAAGCCAGTATGGCGGCAGTGGGTGTCAATATGTGCTTCAATGCAGTGCTGATTTTCGGTCTTTTAGGTTTTCCCAGACTGGGTGTAGTTGGTGCTGCCATTGCAACGGTGCTGGCGCGCTACGTGGAAATGGTCATTGTTGTTCTCTATACCCATAAGCATGCCGACCTCTATCCGTTTATCAAGGGCGCTTACGAAAACCTGCATATTCCGGGCAGTCTGGTATCCAAGATACTGATCAAGGGCACGCCGCTGATGGCAAACGAACTGCTGTGGGCAATGGGTATGGCGGTTATGACCCAGTGTTACTCTATGAGGGGACTGGATGTGGTAGCAGGATTGAATATTTCTTCCACAATTTCCAACCTGTTCAGCGTGGTCTACATTTCCATGGGCAATGCGGTGGCAATTATCATCGGCCAGCTTTTAGGAGCCGGAAAAATGGAAGAAGCGAAGGAAACAGACACCAGGCTTATTGTCTTTTCTGTCTTGACCTGTATGGTGGTGGGGCTTGCACTCTTTGTTCTGGCGCCCTTTTTCCCCATGATTTACAATACTACGGACAAGGTACGGGGGCTTGCTGCCGGCTTTATCCGTATCGTGGCAATTTATATTCCTGTCAATGCTTTCCTGAATACCTGTTATTTCACCATCCGAGCGGGAGGCAGGACGGTCATCACATTTTTGTTTGACAGTGTATTTATATGGGTGGTCAGTATCCCCTGCGCGTACTTCTTAAGCCGTTACACGGATATGCCCATTGTGCCGCTGTATCTGTGCTGCCAGCTGCTTGACCTGATCAAGTGCGTCATCGGCTTTATTATGGTAAAAAAAGGTATGTGGATAAGCAATTTAGTAGAAAAATAATAAAAATTTACAAAACCTATTGACAACGTAGGTTTAGTAGGTGTATAACAGTTTTAACATAAAAAACGACCTAACGAGGAGGATACTATTATGGCAAAGGTTTATACATCAGCAGATCAGTTAATCGGAAAGACACCCTTATTGGAGCTCACCCATATTGAGCAGGAATACGGATTGAAAGCAAAAGTCTTAGCAAAGTTAGAGTATTTTAACCCTGCAGGCTCCGTAAAGGACCGTGTTGCAAAAGCCATTCTGGATGACGCAGAAGCAACCGGCAAGCTTACCAAAGACTCCGTTATTATTGAACCTACTTCCGGCAACACCGGTATCGGTCTGGCAGCCGTTGCAGCAGCCAGAGGTTACCGCATTATCATCGTAATGCCCGAAACCATGTCTGTAGAAAGAAGACAGCTCATGAAAGCCTACGGCGCAGAATTAGTACTTTCCGAAGGAGCTAAGGGTATGAAGGGTGCGATTGCCAAGGCGGAAGAATTAGCAAAAGAAATTCCCGGTGCATTCATCGCAGGACAGTTTGTAAATCCTGCTAACCCGAAGGCACATTTTGAAACCACCGGCCCGGAAATCTTTGAAGATACCGACGGCGAAGTAGATGTATTTGTAGCAGGTGTAGGTACCGGCGGTACCGTAACCGGTGTTGGCAAATACTTAAAGTCCAGGAAAGCAGATGTGAAGGTAGTGGCTGTTGAACCTGCTTCTTCCCCTGTATTATCCAAAGGAACACCCGGTGCACACAAAATTCAGGGTATCGGCGCCGGCTTCGTTCCCGAAGTACTGGATACCAAGGTATATGATGAAATTATTCCGGTAGCAGATGAAGATGCATTCGCTATGGGCAGAAAAATCGGACATAAGGAAGGCGTATTAGTCGGCATTTCTTCCGGTGCAGCCGTACATGCAGCAGTAGAACTGGCAAAGCGTCCCGAAAACGAAGGCAAGACCATCGTGGTTCTTCTCCCCGATACCGGCGACAGATACCTGTCCACAGCTCTGTTTGCAGAATAAGCTGACAGATTTTAAGAGAAATAAAAGCGTAAGCGATTGATAACAAGTCTCCTTAAATAAATGAAACGGAAAAAGAAGCGGTTGGAAAAATCCAATCGCTTCTTTTTATGAGAGAATGTATTATGAAAACTAAAGTCAGTACGCGTTATTCAGTGCCTTTTAAGGCTTCTACCATATCTATCTTTTTATTCTTACGTGACACCATGATGCTCACAAGCAAGGAGACACCAAAGGTCAGTACAATACTGATAAGGTAGCTGGCGGGGTAAATTGCCATGTTCATTTCATATTCTCCGGCAAGCTTTTTTAAGAGATACTGCAGGGCTGCCCTGCCGGCAGGGATACCGATGAGAATACCCAAAAGGGTAACCCAGAGATTCTGGTCAATGAGAAGTGCCCCGATTTTTTTATCCCTAAAGCCCAGTACCTTTAAGGTAGCCATTTCCCGGTAGCGTTCTGTATAGCTCATGACGCCCAGGTTGTAAAGAACCACAATACCTAAAATCATGGCAACAATCACCATCAGGGAAATCATTAAATTCATTATTTCCGTAAATACATCAAAGGAGTCCATAATCATCTGCTTGGACTGGATGCTTTTAATCGCGTCGTCCGCCGCAATATCCTGCTTTTCCACCGCAGTATACAGAGAAGAAAATGTGTAGGGAATTTTCAGTGTATCTGCATAGGAAGCGGTCACAACGACGTTTTCCGACATGGAATGCAGGATGCCGGCTACCCGGAGTGTATAGGTATCGTCCGAGCCGTAAGGGTTGACGGTGAAGGTGTCCCCCACCTTTAGGTTTCTGTCCTCGGCAATACGGGAACAGATGTAAGCACCGTCATTTTGTAAGGCAACGGTGTTTGACTGCCGGTCGATAAAACGGACTGTGTCGTGGGTAATGTCATAAATATCCAGGGAAACCGCTTTGTCTCCTGATTGAATGCTTACGGAAGCGCTGCGGTCTGCGTTGTATTCGTTAAGCAGGCGGTCTGCGTCCTCCTCCGTGGCATCTTCCGTTAAAAAGATGCGGGAAGCATAATTGGTGGCGGTCCCAAAGGAGATGTCTAAAAATTCATCCATGGTATCGCGCATACCCAGACACCCTACCATAATGGTCATGCAGCCGATAATGCCAATCAGGCTCATGGCGGTGCGGGATTTGTGACGTATGGTATCACGCAGGTTCCAGCGGGTGCCGAAAGGCAGCATATGGAAAAGCCGCGTGCGCTCAATGAACAGGTTTTTCATTTTCTTCGGCGTATAAGGCCGCAGGGCATCGGCAGCCGTTCCCTTCAGCATTTCCTTCACGGATAAAAAGCCGATAAGGGTAAGCAGGATAAGAATGCCGATTAAAATATAAATGCAGAATCCGGGCAGATACAGGTGCCAGGTGGGCATATCTAAGTAAGTACCCATGGAACCGGAAGGGTTCATAATATACCAGGCAAGAAAATACCCGAAGCCGATACCGAGGGCGGAACCAATCAGACCGATGGTAAAGGCATAGGATGTATAATGCCGCAGGATACGTCTGTCTTTGAAGCCAAGTGCCTTTAAGGTGCCAATCTGCGTTTTTTCCTTGGAGGTAATGCGGTGCATAGTGGTAACCATGGTTAAAATGGCAATCACAAGGAAAAGAACCGGAAGCACGGAGCCCATGGTCCTGCCTTCTTCTTTTTCTCCGTCTGCCTGGGCATAGGAAACGGTTTCATCCTTTGTCAGAATAAGAGAAGTGGACTGCAGGGCATCATCCGCTTTTTCTGTGAATATCTCTTTGGATAAAGAAGAAATCACATTGAGCTGTGGATAATAGGCAAAGCCCACGGCGTTCTCGTACATTGCGGGAGAGATGTAGGCAAAGCCGAAGTTTGTGTAATCCGGCATAAGCTGGCTTTCATCCCGGACATTTATCAGGTATTCCCCGGATTTTATGAGCCCCTCTACATGCCCCTGTATTTCCTTATTGGCATACAGAAAGGTAAGGGTATCACCAACGGAAATATTGTTGGCGGCAGCATATTTGTCGGAAAGCCAGATGCCGTCCTTACTGTCTTTCTCATAAGCATTGCCTTCCATTAACAGAAAACCGGATACCTCCGCGTTTTCCGTTACCGTCAGGGCAACGCTTTCATCCTGTTTTTCCCCTACATCCACTTGAATGGATAGATAACGGGATACCGCATCCACACCGTCAAGGGCTGCAATTTTATCGGCGTCCTCCGAAGAAAAACCATTTTCGGAGACAATCCGGTAGTCGGCAAAGCCGGTGGCATCAAACAGGTAAGCGGTGTTTTTATCAATACTGTACCATTCCATGTTCATGCCCACAAAGACTCCGATGCCGAGGGCTATCATAATAATCATGGAAAGAAACTGCGCCCGGTAAAGACCCATGGTGCGAAAGAGCTTTCTTATTAACAAGGGGTACCTCCTTACCAGTCGATTTCATCGGCAGGTGTAGGATTTGACTGTTCCTCACGGGAAACTATCTTACCGTTTTTTACACGGATAACTACATCCGCCATTTTGGCTATATTTTGGTTATGTGTAACGATGACTATGGTTTTTCCATATTCCCGTGCCATTTTCAAAAGTAATTTCAGAACCAGTACACCGGTTTCGGAATCAAGAGCGCCGGTAGGTTCATCACAAAGTAAGATTTTCGGATTTTTGGCAAGTGCCCTGGCAATGGAGACACGCTGCTGTTCGCCGCCGGAAAGCTCGGACGGGAAATTCTTCAGATGGTCTTCCAGTCCCACTTCCTTTAACATTTCCGTAGCGGAAAGGGCATTGGGAGCGATTTCTTTTACCAGGGTAACATTTTCATGTACCGTTAATGTCGGTATCAGGTTATAAAACTGAAATACAAAGCCGACCGTGGAAGCACGGTAATCGGCAAGTTCATTTCCAGACAGGCCGGAAATATCTTTTCCGTTTACGGTTATTTTGCCTTCGGTGGGGCTGTCCAGTCCGCCAAGAAGGTTTAACAGAGTACTTTTTCCGGCACCGCTGGGGCCTAAGATAACAACGAATTTACCTTCTTCCAAAGACATATTTACATGGTCAAGAGCTTTTTGCTTGTGATCGCCGTTTTCATAGATACGGCTCACATCCTCAAATGTAATAAGAGACATAATACCCTCCTCAAAATCAACGGTTAGCATAAACTAACCAATGGTAAAAAGAAGAGGAAGACGCATTTCGGTGCGCCTTCCTGTTTCAATCAATGCTTGTGACAGGTGCCACCCATGGCACAATGGCTACAGCTTCCGCCGCAGGAGGACTTGCCTGCTTTCTTATCCTTAATCATGCTTTTAATAATAGCTATTACAACGAGAACAAGAATCAGGGTAATGATGATGGTTGCGATGTTTTCCGTAATCCATGCCAGCATATGAAAGACTCCTTTCTAATAGCGTTTTTCTTATTTAACCTTGGTTGTGAGCTTGGTAGCTTCCTTGTAAGGTCTTACAAGCTGATAAATCATGGCAGCCAGAAGAACGATAGCTACGATTAAACCAAGTACATTTAAGTTGCCGGTGAAGGCATTACCAAACTGTTCTACTAACAGAGCAATTACATAAGCAAATCCACACTGATATCCGATAGCGAACCAGGTCCACTTTGCGTTGTTCATCTCTCTCTTGATAGCACCGATAGCTGCGAAGCAGGGAGCACACAGCAGGTTGAATACTAAGAAGGAGTAGCCGCTTACCTGAGTAAATGCAGCAGCTAAGTTAGCATATACATTGCCGTCTCCGCCACCGTAGAGGATACCGAGGGTACCAACGATGTTTTCCTTTGCAACAAGACCGGTGATGGATGCAACGGCTGCCTGCCAGTTGCCCCAGCCAAGAGGAATGAAGATCCATGCAATTACATTACCGATAGCTGCCAGGATGGAGCTGTCGATTTCGTCTTCGGCAAGCATGCGGAAGGTTCCGTCAACAAATCCGAAGTAAGTGGTGAACCATACAAGGATGGTGGAAAGGGTAATAATGGTACCGGCTTTCTTAATGAAGGACCAGCCACGTTCCCACATGGAACGAAGTACGTTGCCAAGGGTAGGCATATGGTATGCAGGAAGCTCCATAACGAAGGGAGCGGGGTCGCCTGCGAACATCTTGGTCTTCTTTAACATAATACCGGAAATAATGATTGCTGCCATACCTACAAAGTATGCAGATGTTGCAACCCATGCGGAACCACCGAAGATTGCACCGGCAATCATGCCGATGAAAGGAACTTTCGCACCGCAGGGGATAAAGGTTGTTGTCATAATGGTCATACGACGGTCACGTTCATTTTCAATGGTTCTGGATGCCATGATACCCGGCACACCACAACCGGTACCTACCAACATAGGAATGAAGGACTTACCGGAAAGACCAAACTTACGGAAGATACGGTCAAGCACGAATGCGATACGGGACATATAACCGCAGGCTTCCAGGAATGCCAGTAAGAAGAACAGTACCAGCATCTGGGGAACGAAACCAAGTACCGCACCTACACCGGCGATAATACCGTCAAGGATAAGACCCTTTAACCAGTCGGCTGCACCGGCAGCATCCAAAAGTTTTTCAAATAAAACAGGGATACCGGGAACCCAGGTTCCGTAGGTTGAAGTATCGGGAGCGCCATATGCTTCTTTATATTCGGTATTCAGATATTCATCTACAGCAGTCTGTAAATCTGCTTTACCAACTTCGGGAGTATCGGTAATTTCCAATGTTTCTTCATCAACTACTTCATAGGTTGCAGTTGCATCATCGGGAGTCAAGGAAACCAATTCTTCCAAAGCGGCCTTAGCGCCGTCTTCTGTGTATTCCTCAGACTCAGCATCCAGAGCATCGGCGATTTCATCGGTTCCGTATTCGGAAACGAATGCATCAATAATGGAATCGGAGTCACCATACTGTTCAGCAGCTTCTTCGTAAGCGGAAGTACCGATGCCGAACAGATGCCAGCCATCGCCGAAGAGACCGTCATTTGCCCAGTCGGTAGCGGCTGCACCGAAGGTCTGCATAGCTATGTAGTATACTAAGAACATAATAACGGCAAAGATAGGAAGTCCCAGCCAGCGGTTGGTAACAATCTTATCGATTTTATCAGAGGTGGAAAGCTTTCCGACACTCTTTTTCTTGTAGCATGCCTTGATGATGGAAGAGATATATACATATCTTTCATTGGTAATGATACTTTCGGCATCATCATCCAGCTCCTTCTCGGCAGCCTTGATATCGGTTTCAATGTGGTCTAAGGTTGCTTTTTCAATGTTCAGCTTTGCAAGAACCTTATCATCACGTTCAAAAATCTTGATGGCATACCAGCGCTGCTGTTCTTCCGGTAAATCATGAAGGGCAGCTTCCTCGATATGAGCAATGGCATGTTCAACCACGCCTGAGAAAGTATGCATGGGAACGGTCTTGGTATTCTTTGCTGCGTCGATAGCTGCATCGGCAGCTTCCATAATACCGGTTCCCTTCAGAGCGGAGATTTCCACTACTTTACAGCCTAACTGACGGGAAAGCTCATCCAGATGAATGATGTCTCCGTTTTTCTTAACCAGGTCAATCATGTTGATGGCAACAACAACAGGAATGCCAAGCTCGGTAAGCTGTGTGGTCAGATATAAGTTACGCTCCAGATTGGTACCGTCGATGATGTTTAAGATAACATCGGGACGTTCGCCAATCAGATAATTACGTGCAACAACTTCCTCCAGTGTGTAAGGAGAAAGGGAATAAATACCGGGAAGGTCAGTTACGATGACACCATCGTGCTTCTTTAATTTACCTTCCTTTTTCTCTACCGTAACACCCGGCCAGTTACCAACGAACTGGTTGGAACCGGTGAGAGCATTGAACAATGTGGTTTTACCACAGTTAGGATTACCCGCAAGGGCGATTCGCAAATCCATTTTATCATCCTCTCTTTCTAAAATACAATTCCTTATTCCACTTCAATCATTTCAGCATCGGCTTTTCTTAAAGAAAGCTCATAGCCGCGAACGGTAATCTCTACGGGATCGCCTAAAGGAGCTACTTTTCTGATGTAAACTTCTGTACCTTTGGTAAGACCCATATCCATGATACGGCGCTTAACAGCACCCTCTCCATGGAGTTTGACGATTTTTACGGTTTCGCCGATTTTCGTCTCTTTCAACGTTTTCATGTTTTATCCTCCTCTTCTCTCATAAAAACCAGGTCATCAGACCATAATTTTCCTTGCCATTTCCTGGTCTATTGCAACACGGGATTCTTTTACATTAACAATGACATTTCCTCCCAGTGTGTTCACGATGGTAACAGTTCCGCCTACGACAAAACCTAAGTTTTCGAGGTGTTTTTTTACTTCGGGGTTGCCTCCGATTTTCTTAATGGTATTCTCTTCTCCGACATCCGCAAGATTCAGTGGCATCATAAGCATTCCTCACTTTTTGATTAGCACAAACTAACTGTTTGCGCTTAAAAAAGGTTAGCTCTTGCTAACTTCTTAATTATAATATGCGCGATATCGGGATTTGTCAACTATAAATTATACAACTTGCAATTTTTTTTGTTTAATGATAGCATAGGATTATTAACGACAATGGGTTATGTATGAAAGGGAGTATGGGATATGCGTTTACAGGAATCCGGAGAGATGTATTTGGAAACAATACATATTCTTTCTCAGAAAAACAAAGAAGTTCGTTCACTTGATGTGGCAGAGTATATGGGCTTTTCCAAACCCAGCGTCAGTCGTGCGGTTCGTATCCTGAAAGAGGGCGGTTACCTTCTGATGGATGAGAACGGGTTCCTGACATTGACCGATGCCGGAAAAGACGTAGCGGTAAAGATTTATGACCGCCATACCACACTGACCGCCATGCTGGTAAATTTGGGAGTGGACGAAGAAACAGCAGCGGAAGATGCCTGCAAAATGGAGCATGATATCAGTGACAAATCCTTTGCGGCGATTAAAAAGCATCTGCGCAACGAACATCATCAGGACGTATAAAAAAGCTGTCTGCAATTCAGGTTGCAGGCAGCTTTTTTATTGTACTCAGGGCAGATGCAGCGTGTATACCGCATTCGCCGGAAACTCAGCGCTTGATACGTTTGTCCAGACGGGCTGCCAGGTGCGTACCGATGCTCTGGAACACCTGAACCAGCAGGATAAGGATGATAACCGCAAACAGCATGACCAGATATTTGTAACGGTAGTAGCCGTAGTTGATGGCGATTTTACCGAGTCCGCCGCCACCGATGATACCACTCATGGCGGTATAGCCCAAAATGGTGGTAATGGCAATGGTAGCATTGGAAATCAGGGATGGCACGCTTTCGGGGATCATGACTTTTGTAATGATCTGGAAGGGGGAAGCGCCCATACTCTGCGCTGTTTCAATAATATTGGGATTTAATTCCCTGAGACTGCTTTCCACAAGTCTTGCCACAAAAGGAAACGCAGCGATAACCAGAGGCACAATGGAAGCCGTAGTACCTACAGTGGTGCCCACAATCAGTCTGGTGAGCGGGAATACCATAATCATTAGAATCAGAAACGGAACGGAACGAAGCAGGTTGATGATGACGTTCAGAACGCCCAGCAGCCATTTGGGAAGGGGCAGTACACCGTCCTTTTCACCGACTACCAAAAGCACGCCGAGGGGCATGCCGATGATAAAGGCAAACAGGGTGGAGAGAACCGTTACATAAAAGGTTTCCCATAGGGCAAGGGGCATATCTTCTCTTAAAATGGTGAGAGCCTCGTCAATTACTTCCGGTGCAAATAAATTATTGAACATCCTTTGTCACCTCCTGAACTAAGACATTTTCTTTCCGGGACAGATAAGCGGTGGCTTCTTTTACCACGCCTTCATCGGAAGGGAGTCCCAAAAGCATGTTGCCATACACCTTATCACCTATACAGCGGGTGGAGGCATACAGGATATTGGCGGCAATGCCTTTGTCAATCGCCATCTGGGTAATCAGGGGAGAACCGGCGGCAAGGGCACCGTTAAATACCACACGCAGGACATGATCCCCGGTAAGCCCGGGAAGGAAATCCTTTGTGTTGTCCGGCATAACCAGACGTCTTGCGGCTTCGGACTTCGGATGGGCAAATACAGTGGAAACTTCGCCTTCCTCCGCTACTTCGCCGTTGTCCAGAATAGCTACCTTGTTGCATATTTCTTCCACTACGCTCATCTGGTGGGTGATAACGATAACCGTAATGCCGAGACGTGCGTTGATGTCGCGGATAAGCTCTAAGATGGAGTGCGTGGTCTTGGGGTCAAGTGCGCTGGTGGCCTCGTCGCAGAGCAGCACCTTGGGCTGCGTTGCCAGAGCACGGGCAATGGCAATACGCTGCTGCTGACCACCGGAAAGCTGTGCGGGATAGGCATTGGCTTTGTCGGGAAGACCGACAATTTCCAGAAGCTCAAGGGCTTTTTTCTTTGCTTCTTCCGTCCTGACACCTGCAAGCTTTAAGGGAAATATGATGTTCTTTAAACAGGTTTTCTGCATCAACAGGTTAAAGCCCTGGAAAATCATGGTGATTTCCCGACGGATGCTTCGCAGCTCCTTCGGAGAAAGTTCGCCGATATTCTTTTTATCAATGAGAACGGAACCTTCCGTGGGACGCTCCAGCATATTGATACAACGCACCAGCGTACTCTTTCCGGCACCGCTCATGCCGATGATGCCGTAGATATCGCCGTCGTCTATGGTCAGGGAAATGTTTTTCAGAGCATCTACTTTTCCGTCGGAGGTCTGAAAGACCTTGGAAAGGTTTTTGATTTCAATCATGATTAATCTCCTACAATATTCAAAAGGCACATCGGTCAATGGGCCGATGTGCCGTCTGTAACCTATTTCTATAGGGTACTATTATTTTTTGATTGCGTCAAGAGTTGTCTGCTTGCCACCGTAAAGACCCATGGGCTCTACATGAACAGCCAGTACGGAAACAACGTGGGTGTTGTTTTCTGCATTGAAGTCTTCCAGATAAGGAAGATGCTGGAAGTAGTTGGCATCTACTTCGCCGCTGTCAACTACCTTGTTGGGCTGTACATAGTCGGTGTATTCGATGATGTTAAGGGTAACGTTCTTTTCAGCTAAGATATCCTTTACTATGGAAAGTACTTCTGCATGAGGAGAAGGAGTAGCTGCTACGGAGATGGTGGTTCCGCTTAATGCATCGTAATCAACGGTTTCATCGTAGCCGTCGCCGGGATTTTCTACAACACTGATAACAGCGCCGTCATAGTTTGCTGCAATGTAATCTGCAACCTGCTTACTGGAAAGAGCTGCAACCAGGGCCTTGGTCTTGTCGGTTTCTTCATTGCCTTCCTTAACAGCTAAGATGTTGCTGTATGCGGAAGAGGAACCTTCCATTACTAAAGCATCGGTGGTAGGATTGATGCCGGCGGGCAGTGCGTAGTTGCTGTTGATGACTGCATAGTCAACATCCTGCAATACGTTGGGAAGCTGTGCGGCTTCTACTTCATTGAAAGTGATGTTGTAAGGATTTTCTTCGATGTCTTTGATGGTTGCGGTGATACCGGCGCCTTCCTTCAAGGTGATGTAACCCTGGTCTGCTAAAAGCAGAAGTGCGCGGGCTTCGTTGGTGGTATCGTTAGGAACTGCAATGGTGACACCTGATGCACTCTTGCCGCATCCGGCTAAGGACAGTGTCAGGACAGCTGCCAGGGCTGTTGTAACAATGGCTGATAATTTCTTTCTCATAATTTTTCTCCCTCTTTCTCTTCGGTGTTGTACCGAAACATTTAGTTTATAAACTGTATTATACAAAGATTTTACATTTTGTAAAATATGCGAAACGAATAAGTAGCTATAGGATGAGCCTATAACTTAAGATATTTTTTGATTTCTTCTATATATAAGCGTCCCATTTTGGAGAGCAGGGTGTTTTTGCGGATGATGTATCCGATTTCCATGGTGTCATCCACCGCCTTGTCCTCGGCTTCAAAGGGAACGGCAAGGTAATCGTCGCCGTTTAATTCCTCGCAGATGATACCGGAGCAGAGAGTGTAGCCGTTTAAGCCAATCATCAGATTAAGCATGGTTGCCCGGTCGTTTGCCTTGATGATGCGGGGATATTCGCAGGTGCTCAAAATTTCTTCCGCATAATAAAAGGAAGAGGATTCGCCCTGTTCAAAGGAAAGACAGGGATACTGCTGCAGCTCGGGCAGGGTTATGCTTTTCTGCTTCGCCAGCGGGTGACCCTTCCAGAGGTAAACGTAGGGTTTGCAGTGGATAATGCTGTGAAATTCCAACTGCTGTGAGGATAAGATTTTCAAAAGCGCCTTCCGGTTAAAATCACTCAGATACAGGATGCCGATTTCGCTCCGCATGGTGCTCACATCGTCGATGACTTCCTTTGTCTTGGTTTCTCTTATGGCAAATTCGTACTTGGAGGTATCGAAGGTTTTTACCATTTCCACAAAGGCTTTTACCGCAAAAGAATAGTGCTGGGTGGAAACTCCGAATTTTTTCTTCAAGTTGCCGGCCTTGCCGTATTTTTCCAAAAGCTCCTTGTACTGGGCGTAGACCTGACGGGCATAGAGGAGAAACTCCGTACCGTCGTTGGTCAGCGTCACGCCCCTGCCGCTGCGGTTGAAAATGGTAATCCCCAGTTCCTTTTCCAGTTCCTTTACGGCGCCGGTCAGGGACGGCTGCGCCACATATAAAATTTCGGCGGCTTTGTTTAACGAACCGCATTCCGAAATGGTGATGACATAATTAAGCTGCTGCAGAGTCATGGGACATCCTTCTTTCTGTCAGTTTTTACTACCATGATTATAAGGAAAAAGTCCGTATTCTGGCAAGAGGGGATTTGTCAGGTTGACAGAAAAAATCACAATGCGTATACTTTAAGAACAGAAAGAAAAAACGAGGTTTCTATATATATGGAAAAGAAAGCAATTATTGCCATGAGCGGAGGCGTGGACTCTTCCGTTGCGGCATATCTGATGAAAAAGGACGGCTTTGACTGCATAGGCGTCACCATGAAGCTGTTTACCAACGATGAAATCGGCGTGTCCAGAGAGCATACCTGCTGTTCTCTCGATGATGTGGAGGACGCCAGAAATGTGGCGCATAAGCTGGATATGCCCTATTATGTGTTCAATTTCGCCGATAAATTTGAAACGGATGTCATAGACCGCTTTGTCTGTGCCTACGAGCACGGCTGCACGCCCAATCCCTGCATCGACTGCAACCGCTTCTTAAAGTTTGACAAGCTCTATCACAGGGCGCAGGAGCTGGGCTGCGATTACGTGGTAACCGGTCATTATGCCCGCATAGAGCAGGACGAAAAAACGGGACGCTTCTTATTAAAGAAGGGGCTGGACCCCACCAAGGACCAGGGCTATGTCCTGTATGCCATGACCCAGGAGCAGCTTGCCCATACCATTTTCCCGCTGGGCGCCATGAACAAGACGGAAACCAGACAGATTGCCGAGGAGCAGGATTTCATTAACGCCAGAAAGCATGACAGTCAGGATATCTGCTTTGTCCAGAACGGCTGCTATGCGGATTTCATTGAAAAATACACCGGCAAAAATTACCCCGAGGGCGATTTTGTGGATGTGAACGGCAATGTGCTGGGCAGACATAAGGGCATCATCCGCTATACCATCGGCCAGCGCAAAGGACTGGGACTTGCCTTAAAAGAGCCCATGTATGTAAAAGAAGTGAACACGGAAAACAACACAGTCGTGCTGGCAAGGGAAGAAGAACTTTACGACAAAGTTCTGACCGCCGATGATGTGAACCTGATTTCCGTGGAAGAAATCAAAGAGCCCATGCGTGTGAAGGCAAAGGTGCGTTACCGCCAGCCGGAGCAGTGGGCAACCGTGACCCAGACCGGCAAGGACGAAATCCGGGTGGAATTCGACGAACCCCAGAGAGCCATTACCAAAGGACAGTCCGTGGTT
>OHHH01000312.1_pt1 | contig 20392 bp, 14 predicted proteins | sample 1567951 | NCBI WGS metagenome assembly OHHH01 (sample SAMEA3879550, study PRJEB24766) | human gut metagenome | biome: human-associated habitat; feature: feces | place: USA | collected 1985/1987 | reverse complement strand
TGCCGCAAAGTTCGCCAGTAAAAAAACTTTGGCATAGGCGGCCTTTTTCGGACGGATACTTTTCGGACGGATACGCCCCACCCGCGATTCAACGGATTTTCGTATTGGACGAAAAGAATCCCGGAACATCACTGTCCCGGGATTCCCGATTATTATCATTAACCGTTTATGCTAAAACGGATGGCTTGTATTTATTCGGCATAGAATCTCATGCCGTCTATTTCGATTCCGTAGCTATATTCCTTGAGGAATGTCAGGCGGGCATATCGTACATTGGTTGCGGGAACGAGGTTTATGTAGTACTGTTTCATTCCGGCATATTCGATTTCGCCCCAGTCGGTCCAGTTGGTTCCGTCAACGCTGGTTTCAAGTTTGGCACTTGTCGCGGAATAGTACCTGCCGTAGTGGTAAATGAATATAGATGAGAGGTTTACAACTTTGCCGAAATCCATTTCTATAGGTGTTCCGGTGTCAATTTCCTCATAGTCGTATTTGTCCATGTTGATGACATCCGACCAGTCGCTTCCGTTGACGGTGCAGGTTACCGGATAGTCAATCTGAGATCCGTTATAGAACGCTTCACTGACATTGAGTTCACGGGCTATACCGCGCACTATTACGTAAACAGTCATACCTTCGTCGTATTCAACGGATGCTCCTGTTGCCGAGGTGAGTGTGACAGGAATCAGATATCCCTTTTCCTGAGCGATGCCGGTCAGATCGCCGGTGTTGATGCTGATGCCTGCGTCCGATGCGTCGGTGGCGATTGTCACTGCGTTGGATTCAAGCGTTGCATCTGATTTGAACTCATAGTTTGTGCCGTTGGCCGTATTGTATTCTGCGACCTTGCTCTGATCTATGGCAAGATTCAATGTTACTTCCTCATACGGTTTGTAGGACAGTCTGAACAGATCTGTCAGGGTCAGTTTTTTGATGTTGTCTTGCCAGTTGTCGGCTGTAAGTGCTGCTCTGAACACTTTTTCCGTCGTGGTCAGAGACACAATGTTCGGACGGTATGTCGAATTGAATGTCAGGAATATACGGCTGCTTTTCGATATGGTGAGCCCTGAGCCGCTGCGAATCACGACAGGAAGGATCAGATTGCTTTCCTCCGTCATGAAGCCGCTGTGGTCGCCGAAACTTATGGTTATGGAATCGGGGGTGATGTATTCGCCGGCGGCAATTGTCATAACCGGATTGTCAATGCGGGCACCCTCAAGGAATTTATACTCTGTTCCGTTGGCCTCGTTGTATTCGTCGACAAGAGTCGGATCAATGGCTACTTCGATCTGAAGATTGCTCGGTGCAGGTTTGGTGAGACGTACGGGTACCGTTTTCAGCGGATCTGTCAGTCCTGACATGAAGTCGCCGTTGGCTTTGTATTCTACGTTGGCAAACGTTGAATTCGGCTGGTAGAGATACACGTAGTTGATATCATACGGATCTACGGTGTCATCGTCGTCGCACGCGGTGAGTGGCATCATCGATGCCACTACAGCGCATGCTGCTATATATTTCCAAAATTTTTTCATTGCTTTGTCGGGTGATGATTAGAGTGATGAGAAATCATATTCGTTCCATGCGAAGGCGGTGTTTTTTGAACCGTTGCTACCGCCCTGACCGATCTGCATGTCATGGCCGTTGCCGGTCACATCTTTAAGCACCGTGGCTCCCTCGCCTTCATTCATAGGCAGATAGAACACGAGGTTCGGATCGGTGTATCTTACTTCTTTGCGCATGAAATTGGCAATCTGATCGGCTGAACGGGTCACTTTCCAAAGACGTACCTGTGCCATTTCAACGTTGTCCCTGAAGTAGGACGAGCCTGAGTCAAACATGTTCAGGTGGTCAAATTCCATTGCTGTGCCGACGGCTGTTGTAAGCTGCGACAGCGGAGAACCGTTTTTGTAAAGGATTGTTGTGCCGGTCGATGCGTCATAGGTGAGTGCGAAGTGATACCATGCGCCGCTTTCGAGGCCTTTGCCCTTGGTCGGGTCGCCGGTGTCGAACTGCGAGCCCATCGTCTTGACCTGCAGGAAGTTGTTTTTATATCTATAACCCTCGGAATATACAAGGTCACCGAAGCGGATGTAAAGCTCCGTATTGCCCGAGCCGTTGGCAAAGATAGCCTGGTTGTTCACTGAGTAACCGTTGTCGGGGTTGTCGGTGCCGGTTACGCGTACCCACCATTCAAGGGTGTAGTTCGACAGGCGGAGTCCCCAGTCGGTGTCGGCCGGTTGCAGACGGCAGCCGTTGTTGTGACGGAAACTCGGCACGGCTTGTTTCAATGGTGCCGCAAGGGCATAAATGAACTTGCTTGTTGAAACAGTCGATTCCATTCCGTTGGATGTGGCGATCGCTACCGGTAATGCGTAGTTTATACCACCTTCGCCTTTGAACGCTGTAACCTGTACGGGAACGCTTGCTGAAAGCTCTCCGGCTTTGATAACTACATCTTCCGGCATCGAAACGTATTCGCTCGGAACGATTTCGTAGGTTGTCTGGTTGCGTTTGTTGTACTCATCGAGATCGCTCTGACGCATGGCGAGCTTGACTGCGACATCGGTGGCCGCAGGCTTGGCAAGGCGGATGGTGACAGGCGCTGTAACTACGGTGCCTTCGTCACCCATCAGGATGTCGGAAAGCGGTGTCGAAGCTGCTTCAGCTATGTAGACGCGGTTTTCGATCACGTCGTTTTTAGCATCGTCACATGAAGTGAATGCTGCAGCAAGCACACCGATCGATAGTATGTTTATTGCGAATTTTTTCATGATAGTTTTTTCCTTTGCTTTTTGATTAGATTAATTTCTGATAGGAGGATTCTGGGTGGCGATGCCTGCGCGTACCGTCGGGTAGTCGGGATTGCCCGCGTAGTCATACTCGATGTGGTAGGCTCCCTGACCTGCGTGAGGAAGACCGGTCGACGATTGCCATGTGCTGTGATCGTTGAAATAGTGTTTGTCAATGGCACGTTCGAATGTGGCGCAGACCACCGATTTCGAGAGTGTTTCTTTGAACATCGCCGGGTTTCTGCCTTCTACGGAGCTAAAGAAATCATTCAGGCCATAGTGACCGAGTTCATAGGTCTGCCACATGATATAGTCGAGAGATTCGATCACGTCGTTATCAAGCAGCGTGTAATATCCGAGCCAGCCTGAACCGCCGGGGATGTCGACGCACAGCATTTTGCCCTGTTTGTCGAATTCGGCGCGGAGATAGCGGAGGAATTCGTTGACGACATTGCGCTGGCTGAAATTCATCAGTGTGCCTGTAGCTTCCATGTCGAGGTCATAGCCGCCGATACGATATTTGGTGCAGGTGTCGACGATGGCTTGAGCATAGCGTTTTACAGCTTCGATTCTTGATTCTTCGGTTTCGTCGAATCCCCAGTATTCCTCGGGAGTGTATCCCTCGGGGGTGAGGTTTTCGCCGATGTTGCGTGCGGTCCACGACATGACGGTTTTCGATCCGCGGGCGTGGAAAGCATCAAGGTCGGCCTGCTGTTCGGGTGTCACATTGCCCCACACGAGCCAGAGGCCCACGTAGTCGATCGAGTCGGGCAGACCCATCAGCGAGTTCTTTTTGAGTGTGCCGCCCCAGTTGCCGAACCATCCGAACATCACCTTGTGTGGTGAATTGTAGTAGTCCTTGAGGTTGTTTTCGTAGCCCGGTGTCGGAGGGGTATAGAAATCCTCCGGTTCGGCTTCAGTCCAATCGTCGCAGGAGGTGATCACCGCCGGTGCGGTGATCAGTGCTGCTGCTGCGAATAATATTGATTTAAGTCCTTTCATTGTTTGATAAAAATTGATAGATGATTAAGATATTAGGGTTAAATTAGTTCTTTTTAGCCCACCAGAGATCTGTTGCGCCGGTGTCGGGACCGCCGAGCATCTGGATGGCGGCTTTGACATTGGCTGCATTGGTGTTGAATTCCGACTGCGGGTAGGGGATACGGCGCATGCCGCGTTCCGAAGTCACGCCGTCGGTCGAAAGGTTGTTGACAACGGGGAACCATTTCGGATAGCCTGTGCGGCGGAAGTCGGCCCACGATTCCCAGCCGTTGGGGAAGTTGCCGAGCCATTTCTGCACGATGATGCGTTCAAGGTTGGTCTCGAAGCTGGCGTTTTCATCATATTTCGGGCAGATTGTGCTCTGTGCTGCGCAGTTGTAGGAGGCGTTCTCGAGGGCGGTATAGTTGGCCGGAGTGGCTTCGCTTTCAAGATAGTTGCCTATTGTTGCGCCGCGTTCCTGCATCGAAACGGTCACGCCCTGTTCGTAGAGCTCTTTTGCCGTTCCGCCCATGTTCCAGCCGCGGAGTGCGCCTTCTGCACGCAGGAACCATGATTCGCTGGCTGAGATCGAAAGCAGTTTGTCGCCGGATTCATAGATCGTGAGCGAGTAGTCGGAGAAGCCTTCGCTATAGCGGTAGACGCCGCTGCGGGCGCCCGTGTATGATCCGTCTTCGGCCGTTTTCGCATATTTTTCAAGACGCGGGTCGCTGTAACCGTTCATGTAGGCGGTGATGTCGGCGCTGATGCGGCCTTCTCCCCAAATTGCGGTTACTTTGTTGAGTGCGTTACCGCCGGGAATGTTGTCTGACCAGGCTGCGTCTGCGGGTTCTGAAATCAGACCGCCCATGTCGGCCACTGCCTCTTCTGCTTTCTGCTGAGCCAGTGTCGGGTTGGGGTTGACGATACGCATTGCCATGCGCAACTTGAGCGTGTTGGCGAATTTCACCCATTTCGAGATGTCGCCATGGTAAATGTAGTCAGTATTTGCAAATGTGGCGTTTGTGCCCGATGCTTCCTTGAGTGCCGCAATCGCTTCATCGAGTTCGGCAAACATCGCATTGTACAGATCAGGCATATCGTCATATGCTACGGCGAAGTTGTTGCCTGAGCCTACCATGGTAAACGGTGTGGGACCGTACATATCGCTTATCTGCACTGTGCCGAAGATGCGGAGCAGATTGGCCCAGTGATAAACGAGGCCTTCGCCGTTTGATGCATCGCGGATCTTGAAATACGGGGTGTACATGTAGTCCGACATCATTTTGTCGAAGGGATAACCTTGCCAGCCTAAGCGGGGGTTATATGTGGCGAACATACCGTCGGTGCCCCACATGTTGCTTGCCGAGGTCATGCGGCCGTATTCGCAACCGATCATCTGATAGATCATCTGGAAGTCGTTCTCCTGACCGATGGCTACAACCGGAATCATGTTGCCGATCAGCGTGGCCGTGTAGGCGAAGTCGCCTTCCATTTCCCCCATGGTGGGGGCTTTGGGGTTGGTGTTGAAGTCCTCAAATTTGTCGGTACATCCTGCTGCGCCGAGCAAGAGGCTGCCGCCCATCATTAAGGTCGCTATATTTTTATAAATTTTTGTTTTCATAATTGTCTTGTCGTGGATCAGAATGTGAATTTAACATTGAAACCGTAGGTGCGGAGGCTCGGCTGCTGGAAGTAGTCAACGCCCTGATAGAAGTTGTTGCCTGTTGCCGAGGTGCTCTCGGGATCAAACGGAGCCTTGCAATAGATCATCCAAAGGTTCTTGCCGGTGAGCGACAGGGTCACGTCGGCGATATTTTTCAGCTTCATGCGCGGAATTGTGTAGGATATCGTGAGGTCGGCCAGACGAACGTTGGTGGCGTCATACACATAATATGTGCCGGCAGCTCCCGAGATCGTTTCGTAATAATTCTGAGCGTCTACAACACCGTTGCCGGGAACGGCCACGCCGCCGTTGTCGCGGGCGATTGCCGAGACTTCTGAAACGCCGTAGCGGTCAAGATAGGCCTGGGTGTCGGAGATTACCTGACCTCCGAAGCGGCCTGTTACTGCCCAGCTTATAGCAAGGTCTTTCCAGCCAAGTGTGCCGGTCCAGCCCATGTTGAATTTCGGAAGCACCGATCCAACCTTGAAATAATCCACTTGTTCGAGCTGTACGTTGCCCGTCGAGGGATCACGCCAGATGTATCCGTTGGGGCTCTGACGCAGACGCAGGTTGCTGTAGATGTCGCCCATCGAGCCGCCTACATAGAGGAGCACGGCCGGACCGCCCGACATACCGAGGCAGGAGGTGGCGGGGAAGTATGACATTTCGATCGGCATGCCTGTTTCAGGATCAAGTGCGCCATTGGCAAGCTCGATCACTTTGTTGCGGTTGAGCGAGTAGGTGATGCCGGTGTTGAAGCGCCAGTTACCCCACTGGTTCTGATAGGTGAGGGCGGCTTCGATACCGCGGTTCTCGATGTTACCGGTCTGTACAAGGTTGTAGGTGTAGCCCGATGATTTCGATGCCGGGATCTTGAAAGTCTGATTGAACGTATTCGATTTATAATAGGTGATGTCGAATCCGATTGTGTTGTTGAGGAACTTGGTGCTCAGACCGATTTCCCACGATTTGGTGTTTTCGGGCTTGAGGTTGGGATTGTAGTGGATCGACGGCCATTCATACTGGTCTTTCTGATCGGAGTATTCAAACTGCGGATGTGTCAGATAACGGTTCGGAGATTTTGCCACTTCGGCCCACGATCCGCGCACTTTCAGGAATGAGATGGCCTGCGGAAGCTGTTCACGGAACGTCTCGCTTATAAGCCAACTGCCGCCTACCGATGGATAGAAGTAGCTCAGCTTGTCGGTGAATGCCATCATCGAAGCCCAGTCGTTACGGCCGGTTACGGTCAGGTAATACTGGCTGTCCCATCCGAGTTCGACGCTGCCGAACACTGACTGAATCTGGTCGTGCCAGGAAAGGTCGTTGTGCTTGAAGCTGCCCTTGTCGATGTTGCCGATTGCAAATACATTGGGAACGTGAATCAGGCCGCCGGATACAGAATTGCCTTCTTCAAGCATATCGTTGATCGATGCACCGAACTGAGCGTTGAGATTCAGACGGTTGTCAAGGAAGTTCTTGTTCATTGAAGCCATGATGTCGGCGTAGGTGGTGCGGTCCATAGTGCGGTTTTCGGCATACATACCTTTGTCCGATCCGGCAAGTGTATTCACTGTCGAAGCATAGAATTTTTCCTGATAGGTGATGTTCTGGTTATCGACGCGTACGCGGCCTATTACATAAAGCCAGGGGAGGATATCGTATTTCAGCGATGCATTGAACATGTAGCGCTGTTTGCGTGCTTCGCGGTTCATGCGTTTCTGTGTCCAGTAGGGGTTCTGGAGTGCGAGGTTCTCCTGTCCGTAAGGCCAGTACTGTGTCATGAGGTTGCGCGACGGATTCCAGCGCTCAAACATACGGATTTCATTAAAGTCGTCGCCGCGCGGGAAGAGCCACAGGGCGGGGATCGGGGTGAAATAGTGGCCGGATCCTACGAAGTTTTTGTTGTTCTGGATGATATAGCTGGCACCGAGGTCGAGGGTCAGTTTATCGTTGAAGAACGTCGTGGTGTTGCGGATTGTGAAGTTGTAGCGGTTGTAGTCCGATTCGGGCATCACACCGGGGGCGTTAGTTACAGCGGCCGATGCAAATGTCTGGTTCTTCTGTGTTCCTACCGTGAGTGTCAGAGCGTTGATTTCTGTAACGCCGGTCTGGAAGAAGTCCAGAGGATCATAGCTTGTCGGAGTCTCAAGTTTCGCTCCCCACGAAGTGAATTCACCGGGAGTGTTTCCATATGTGTTCTGGAATTTCGGTGTCATCCATACTCTGTGGAACTGGGTGGTGTTGGAGTAGGTCAGTTTTGCGCGGCCTTCCGTACCCTTCTTAGTGGTGATGAGGATCACACCGCTGGCGGCTGCCGAGCCGTAAAGGGCGGCTGCCGAGGGACCAGAGAGCACCGACATTGATTCGATATCGTCGGGGTTGATGTCGGCAACAGAGCTTGAACCCGGCTGTTTTGCCATTGTGGAACCTTCGGTGTCGCCGGTGTTTACGTCAAACATCGGTATACCGTCGATCACGTACAGCGCGTTATCGTTGCCGCTGATCGATTTAACACCACGCATGATCACACGGGCGGCCGAACCTGAACCGGCTGAGCTCGAACTGATGTTCACGCCGGCAACCTTGCCGCTGAGTGAATTGATGAAGTTGGCGTCTTTGTTAGCGGTGAAGGCATCACCCTTGAGAGTCTGCACGTTGTACGACAGCGCTTTCTGTTCGCGTTTGATACCGAGAGCCGTTACAACGACTTCATCGAGCGCTGTGGCCTCTTCTTCCATGACCAGGTCGATATTGCCTGATGCGGGAACGGGCATGATCACCTGGCGGTAGCCGATATAGGTGAATTTGAGCATGTCGCCTGCTTTGGCTTTAAGAGTGAACTCTCCGTCGATGTTGGTCTGTGTTCCGACGGGACTGCCGTCGACAATCACGGATACGCCGATCAACGGGTCGCCATTCGTGTCAGTAACTGTTCCTTTTACCGATCCGGTCTGTGCCATAACACTGATCACCGGGAAGAGCAAAAGCATCAGTAGTAAGCTTGTTACCTTTGACTTCATAATGTTTGTTGGATTGGTTAGTAATTAAGGTTATGTGAATTGTTCTGTTACGTGTTTATATATAAGGGTTGGTTTTAGTTTTGATTGATAATTGTTTTCAGATGAAAATCGGCAGCAACGGAAGGTGCTGATCCCTGTTGCCGCTAACGTTTTTTCATGGAATTCCTTTGTGGATCGCAGTTGTTATGGTATAGATTTAAACATTTCGTTACAAAAGTAAGCAAAATGGGCAGATTTACCCCCCATCATTCCGTTAAATAACGTTAATACACGCGTGGGGGCGGTGTGTTTCTCAACTCTTGTGGGATGAAAAGCGCGAGAAGTTGCGACATTCATTGTCGCACCGGCTTGGTTATGTGATGTGGTTATTTCTGTCGCGGGTAAGGGATCAGTATTTGAAGCTTGAGCCGCCGAGGAATTCGCGCAGTAGCGATGTGGAAGGGATGAATTCTTCGGAGATCGGTTCGAAATACCGGAGGAAGCGGTAGAGACGTGCAGATTCGGCATATTCAGGCACGTCGTGAGGCACGTGGCTGAGCAGATCTTCGCCACGCCGTTTCATCACGCCGAGCTCGAAGAGGAGCGAGGAGTTGAACATGGCATCGGCGTTCTCCTGATAGTGGAATATCCAGCGCTCCTCGCCGCGGCGCACGCTGGGCCAGCGGCGGATGGTCTGCTCGGGGCTGACGCCGCGGTAGCGGGCGTCGCGGATGATGCGACGCAGCAGGCGGTTGTCGGTGGTCGGAATCCAGTTGTGGTCGTCGATGGAGATGGTGGTGAGGGCCGAAACGTAGACGCGGTATTTCATCTCGTCGGCCACATCGGCGGTGAGCTCAGGGTTGAGGCCGTGGATCCCTTCGATCAGCAGTATGGAGCCGGGGCGGAGGGTGATGCGGTTGCCGCGGTATTCGCGCTGACCGGTCTCGAAGTTATAGTAGGGGAGCTCGACCATCTCGCCGGCGATGAGACGGTTGAGATGGTCGTTGAATGTGGCCAGGTCGAGGGCGTAGAGCGATTCGTAGTCATATTCGCCGTCGGCATCCTTGGGCGTGTGCTCGCGGTCAACGAAATAGTCGTCGAGCGATATCATCTGCGGCTCGAGGAGGTTGGTCATCAGCTGGATGGCCAGGCGTTTGGTGAAGGTGGTCTTGCCCGACGACGAAGGGCCGGCTATCATCACCACTCGCGCGCCCCCTTCGTGGAAGCGGCGGGTGATATCGTCGGCTATGGTGGCTATGCGGTTGTTGTGCAGCGCTTCCGACACGTTGATGAGCATCGCTGTATGGCCGCCGGCCACGGCCACGTTGAGCTCGCCGACGTTGCTCACCCCGACGATGCTGTTGAAGCGCTGGTGGTCGGTGAAGGCGCCGTACATCTTCTCCTGTTCGATGGGGGTGGCCGGACGTTCGGGATCCTCTTCCGAGGGACCCATCAGCAGCAGTCCTTCTTTATATGGCAGCAGATCGAAGACGCCGAGCATGCCTGTCGACGGCGCCAGCGCGCCGTAATAGCTGTCGCAGAGGCCGTCGAGGCGGTAGTAGGCGGTGTACAGCTCGTGGAGCGACTGCAGCAGCCGCACTTTGTCGTCGAGGTGCTGGCGCGTGAAGATGTCGATCACGTCGGCCGTGCGCCGTTCGTGGCGCTCGAAGGGCAGATCTTTTTCCACAAGCATCCGCATATGGGCTTTGAGTCGGTCGGCGAGTTTGCGGTCGGGTGTGAGGGGCGCCCCGGGACCGGTGATGCGGCAGTAGTAGCCGTGGGCGAGGGAGTGCTCGATGCGCAGGGTGGCTTCGGGCATCATGGCGTTGACGGCATGATAGAGCATCATGCATAGCGAGCGTATGTAGGTGCGGCTGCCCGAGGGGGTTGTCGCCGGCATGAACTGTATGGTCTTGGGCGAATAGACGCGGAAGTTGAGATCTTCGGCTTTGTTGTTGACGCGGGCGTTGATGGGCGTGAATGGGATCTCGCCGCTCACGCCCGACCATATGTCGAGGAGCGTTTCGCCGCCGGTGATGTCGATGTAGCGGCCTATGTTCTGGCAGTAGATGCTGATTGTCGGTTGAGGGGTGTTGGTGGTCATGGCTCTAGCAGTTGTGCATTCTGTTTGCGGGCCTCGGTCATGAGGCGTCGCGCTTCGGCGTAGGCGCGGTGCTGGGCCGCATACTGGCTGCGGCTGATGGCGAATCCTACGGACCCGTCGAGCATCCCGCGGCGCCGGATGTAGGTGCTCAGAAATGCGCTGATGCCTTTCAGGGCAGGGGTGAGGGGAGTGATTGTCGGATTTTGTGCCGCTATCACGCCGGCTTTGATGTCGGCCTGACGGAGCACGGTGGAGGCATATTCGCCAGGCTCGTCGCAGCGGTTGTGGAGTAGGTCGCCGGCTATAAGCTCGGGGCGCACGCTGTCGCGGAAGATGACGCGCTCGTGCACATCGCGCAGGTCCCAGTTGGCATAGCGCTTGTCGAAGAGGCGGATCTGCACGTCGGGATACCACCCGCAGTGGCGCACGGCGTAGCCGCAGTAGAAGTTGAGGCGTGACATGGCGTAGACCCTGTGCTCCGGCTCGCCATTCTTGAGCTTGATGAGGTTCTGGCGCAGCTCGGGCGAGAGCACCTCGTCGGCGTCGATGGCAAGCACATAGCTGTAGCTCGTCAGCGACGTGGCATACTGGCGCTGGGCCCCGAAGCCCGACAGCGGACGCACGGTGATCTTGCAGCCGTAGCTGCGGCAGGTGTCGAGGGTGCTGTCGGTCGACCCGGAGTCGACCACGATGATCTCGTCGGCGATGTCGCGCAGCGATTCCAGGCATTCACCGATGCGGCGTGCTTCATTAAGGGTGAGTATGGTTGCCGAAATTTTTATCATGGCTCTTGCTGGCCGGCTGGCGTCGGCCGGGTTTCTTTTTCACGGTTTTGCGCCGATGGCAGAGAACTCTGTTTGTTCGGTTGTCGCAAAATTAAAATAATCCCACGAATTACACAACCCTTTTTCTTTTTCAATAATTCTTCACAACTCAAATGCCGTGCCCTGATTTTTTGGCTCCGACAGCCCGCATTTTCCGCACGGTTGGTCGGGAGCACCCGAAATTTTCGATTCTCTGAGGCTTAATTTTGGCTTAACACGTTTGAATGCAGCGCGTAATCACCGTTTTTCCGTGTCGCGATTTTTTGTCAGAAAAATCAAAAAGGGCCGTGATGCGCTTTTCTCCGAAAATTTTATTACTTTTGCGAGTAATATCTTATAATCGTAAGATGGAAAACATGATTCAATGGTTGGCCGACGGCGTGGAGCTTCCCGCTGCCGACTTTTCGCGTGTCGCTGCATGGCTTGGCCGTGTTGCCGGGTTGCACAACCGTATCCCCGGACCGCTTACTTATATTTTTTGTGACGACGAAAAGATTATCAGTGTCAACCGCGAATTTCTAAGCCACGACTATTACACCGACATTATCACATTCGACTATACTCACGGCCGTCGCATCAGCGGCGACATGTTCATCTCGCTCGACACGGTGCGCTCCAATGCCGCGCTGGTAGGGGACACCTACGACCGCGAGCTGCTCAGGGTGATCGTGCACGGCGTGCTTCATCTCTGCGGCATCAACGACAAAGGCCCCGGCGAACGCGAAATCATGGAGCGCCACGAAAATGAAGCGCTCGCGCTCTACGACCGTATGGCGTCCGATGCTGCTGACTGATCCACCCCGAATGATATTCATGAAGACCCAGACATAATCTTTAACGTGATTTGCTTATGACGTTTGACTATGACGTGATCGTGATCGGTGCCGGACATGCCGGCTGCGAGGCTGCCTCGGCTGCCGCGCGGCTCGGTTCGCGCACGCTGCTGATCACCATCGACATGAACAAGATAGCCCAGATGAGCTGCAATCCTGCTATTGGCGGTATAGCCAAAGGCCAAATAGTCAGGGAGATAGATGCTCTTGGCGGCCAGACGGGCATTATCACCGACCGCACGGCCATACAGTTCCGCATGCTCAACCGCTCCAAAGGACCGGCCATGTGGAGTCCCCGCGCCCAAAGCGACCGCATGCGCTTTTCGCTCCTTTGGCGCCACACGCTCGAAAACACCCCCAACCTGTCGATGTGGCAGGACTCGGTGACCGGCATCACGGTGACCGACGGCCGGGTGACAGGCGTCGACACGGCGCTCGGCGTCCATTTCACCGCCAAGGCTGTGGTGCTCACCGCCGGCACGTTTCTCAACGGCCTGATGCATGTGGGCGAAGTCAAGACCCCCGGCGGCCGCGTCAGCGAACCTGCCGCCTACGGCCTCACCGAACAGCTCAAGGCGCTCGGCTTCGCCACCGACAGGATGAAGACCGGCACCCCAGTGCGCATCGACGGCCGCACCGTCCACTGGCAACAGACCATAGCTCAAGCAGGCGAAGACGACTTCCACGGATTCTCCTATCTGCCCGAGGTGCACCGCGAGCTACGGCAGCGCGACTGCTATATCCTCTACACCAACGAGACCACGCATGAGATTCTCCGTGCAGGCCTGCCTCGCTCGCCGCTCTACAACGGCCAGATCCAAAGCATCGGCCCGCGCTATTGCCCGAGCATCGAAACCAAGATAGTCACGTTCGCCGACAAGACGAGCCATCAGCTCTTCCTCGAGCCGGAGGGCGAGGACACGCAGGAGTTTTACCTCAACGGTTTCTCCTCGTCGCTACCCCTCGACGTCCAGATTGCTGCCATCGAGACCATACCTGCGCTGAAAGATGTGGCCATCTATCGCCCGGGCTACGCTATCGAATATGATTTCTTCGACCCCACCCAGCTCCGCCATTCTCTCGAAACGAAACTCGTGAAGGGCCTTTTCTTCGCCGGACAGGTCAACGGCACCACCGGCTATGAGGAGGCGGCAGGGCAGGGGCTGATTGCCGGCATCAACGCCCACCGCTGCCACTTCGACCTCGAGCCGGTGACCCTCGCCCGCGATCAGGCATATATCGGTGTGCTCATCGACGACCTCGTCACAAAAGGTGTCGACGAGCCTTACCGCATGTTCACATCCCGTGCCGAATACCGCATCCTCCTCCGTCAGGACGATGCCGACATGCGCCTCACCCCTTTGGGCCACCGTATAGGTCTCGCCTCTGACGAGCGCTACCGTCTCATGGAATCGAAGCGCTGCCAGCGCGACGCTTTCATCGCTTTTGCAAAATCGATGTCGGTGCGTCCGGAGCGCGTCAACGACCGCTTCGTGGATATGGGTATCTCCCCGCTGAAGCAGACCGTGAAGCTCCACGACCTCATTCTCCGTCCGCAGCTCACCATCGCCATCCTCGCCGACATGCTCTCCGAGGTGGCCGATTATGTCCGCGACAACATTGAGTCGCGCCGCCGCGAGGAGATTGTCGAGGCTGCGGAAATCATGCTCAAATACGACGGATACATCCAGCGCGAAAAACTCATCGCCGAAAAGATCGCCCGTCTCGAGGATGTGAAAATCGGCGGCCGCATCGACTTCGACAGCGTGAAATCGATCTCAACCGAAGCACGCCAGAAACTCAAAAAAATCAATCCCGAAACCATCGCCCAGGCTTCCCGCATCCCCGGTATCTCGCCAAGCGACATTAACATCCTGCTGTTGCTGCTCGGCCGGTAAAGCTTGCGATTGTTTCACGTGGAACATGGATAAAACTGAAAATATCAAAAACTTATAACGATTGACAATGGAATACATCAAATCAAAAATTCGCGACGTGTTGGATTTCCCGAAGAAGGGAATCGTGTTCAAGGACCTCACCACGGTGTTCAAGGATCCCCGTGCTCTTCACATCATCGGCTGGGATCTCTCGCAGCTCTATCGCGACAAAGGCATCACCAAGGTGGTGGGTATCGAAAGCCGCGGCTTCATCGGCGGCTCGATCCTCGCGTTCGAACTCGGCGCCGGTTTCGTGCCCGCACGTAAGCCGGGCAAGCTTCCCGCCGACACCGTCAGCTGCTCCTACGATAAGGAGTATGGCAAGGACACCATCGAGATCCACCGCGACGCAATCACACCCGACGATATCGTCGTGATCCACGACGACGTGCTCGCAACCGGCGGCACAATGGCTGCCGTCTACAATCTCGTGAAGAGCATGAACCCGAAGAAAATCTATGTCAATTTCATCATCGAGCTGGGCGGTCTCAACGGTCGCGCCGTGCTCCCCGCCGAAGCTGAAGTGACTTCGCTCATCAAATATTAACGCCACATTTCACCATGGTGCGGGCGCCCCGCCGGCGCGTCCGCATGTGTTTTTATACGCATGCCCAAGCATAAGAAATCGCCGCAGCTGACAGAGAAAATCAGCATCCTGCCCACAACGCCCGGAGTCTACATGTACTTCGACGATGCGGGCACGGTGATCTATGTAGGCAAGGCGAAGAATCTCAAACGTCGCGTCTCTTCCTATTTCAACCGCACTCATGATTCGGTGCGCACCAACCTGCTGGTGCGGGCCATCGCCGATATGAAATATATCGTGGTGCCCACCGAACAGGATGCTCTGAATCTCGAAAACTCGATGATCAAGGAGTATCAGCCGCGCTACAATGTGCTGCTCAAAGACGACAAGTCCTACCCCATGATCGTGGTCACCAAGGAGCATTACCCACGGGTGTTCATGACGCGCACACAGATCCGCGACGGCTCCAAGTATTTCGGCCCTTACACCGATGCGGCTTCCGCCCGTGCCGTCCTCGATCTCATCCGCAGCATCTACCCGCTGCGCTCGTGCCGCCATGCCATCACGCCCGACTATATCGCCGCCGGAAAGGGACGCCTCTGTCTCGACTATCATATCGGCCGCTGCTCGGGTCCCTGTGTTGGCAAGGTCAGCGAGGAGGAGTATGGCCGCAACATCGAGCGCATAAAGCAAATCCTGCGCGGCGACCTCGCCGAACTGCTCGACCGTCTGCGCGCCGAAATGGAGTCGCTGTCGCTGGAGCTTCGCTTTGAAGAAGCGCAGCGGGTTAAGGAGATATACGACAAGGTGTTGCGCTACACTGCCAAAAGCGTTATCGTCAGCCAGACGGTCGACGCGGTCGACGTGTTTGGCGTCGACGACGACGGCGGCGGACGCGATGTCTACATCAATTATATGCACGTGCGCCGCGGTGCCGTGGTGCGCAGCGTCACCCTCGAATACAAGCGCAGCATGGACGAGACAGTGCCGCAGCTGCTCAGCTATGCCATAAATGAAATAGCCACATCCATGGAGGTGGCCTTTAAAGAGATCGTGGTGCAGGAGATCCCCGACGTGGAGATGGACGGCGTCACGTTCACCGTCCCGCAGCGCGGCGACAAGGCCAAGCTGCTCGAGGTGTCGCAGCGCAACGCACGGCAGCACCGCGTCGACGCCCTCAAGCATCTCGAACGCCACAACCCGGAGCAACGCACGCAGAAACTGCTCGAGCGCATGCAGGCCGATTTCCGGCTCAACGTGCTGCCGCGGCATATCGAGTGTTTCGATAACTCAAACATCCAGGGCACGAATCCCGTGGCCTCGTGCGTGGTGTTCCGCGACGGCAAGCCGAGCAAGAAGGACTATCGCCATTTCAACATCAAAACCGTTGTCGGTCCCGACGATTTCGCCTCTATGAAGGAGGTGCTCACGCGCCGCTACACGCGCCTGCAGGCGGAGGGCGAAAGCCTTCCGCAGCTCGTGGTGGTCGACGGCGGCAAGGGGCAGCTCAGCGCGGCCGTCGAAGCCCTCGACGCCATGGGCCTCCGCGGCGTCATTGCCGTGGCGGGCATCGCGAAGCGACTCGAGGAGATCTACTTCCCCGGCGACAGCATCCCGCTCTATATCGACAAGAATTCCGAGACTCTCCGCGTTGTGCAGCACATGCGCGACGAGGCCCACCGCTTCGGCATCACGCATCACCGCAACCGCCGCTCCAAATCGCAGACCGTGTCGATGCTCGACTCGGTGCCCGGCATCGGGCCCAAGACGCGCGACGCGCTCATAACGCATTTCCGCAGCCTCAAGCGCGTGCGCGAGGCCGATCTTGATGCCATAGCCGGCGTCATAGGCCCGTCGAAGGCCTCGATAGTCTACAACGCTCTTCACGCCGACGGCACGCCGGATGATGAAAATGCCCCGAACAATTAATCGAATCTATTGTTAATCAGTAAATGACGCAAAAATGAAAACAATCTCTACCCGGCTTTTTGCAATCGCCGCTCTCCTGTTCGCAACATCGTTCGCGGCTTCGGCTCAGTTCAATCTCGGCCGTGTGATACAAGGTGCTGTAAAGACCACTAAGGCTTTGACACTCAGCGATAAAGATTTGGCCGAATATGCCTCGCAGGCTGTGGCTCAGATGGATAAGACCAACACGGTGCTCCCCGAGGACAGCCCCTACACGCAGCGTCTGCGCCGCCTCACCGTCGGGCTTAAGGAAGCCGACGGTATTCCCTTGAATTTCAAGGTGTATCAGACGTCGGAGGTTAACGCTTTCGCATGCCCCGACGGCAGTGTGCGCGTCTACACCGGCATCATGGATCTGCTCGACGACAACGAATTGCTCGGCGTGATAGGCCACGAGATCGGCCATGTGATGAAGCATCACTCGCGCAAGGCCATGAAAAACGAATTGCTTCAGGGTGCTTTGGCCGACGCCATCGCCTCGGCCGACGGCCGCCTTGCCGCACTCACCGACTCGCAGCTCGGCGAGCTCGGACGTGCTTTCGGCAGCGCCAAATATTCGCGCAAACAGGAGTCGGAGGCCGACAATTGCGGCTATGATTTCCTCGTCGACAACGGCCGCAACCCCTGGGGCATGGTCATGGCCTTCGAAAAGATGCAGGCGCTTGAATCACAGGGCGGTTCGTCGCAGACATATCTTCAGAAGATGTTCTCCGACCATCCTGACACAGCCGCCCGCATCAAGAAGATGAAAAAGCGCTGCGAGAAGGACGGCTACACACGTCCGTAAACCGGCGCTATTTCGTGCGTTTTCCGCAGTCCGGGCAGAGTCCTTTGACCAGCAGCTCTGAGCTCTCGGCAGTGAAGCCCGTCGGCAGTTCGACCGACGGCACGGCTATCTGCTCAAAACAGAAGGTGCGCCGGCAAACGGTGCAATAGAAGTGAATGTGGCGGTCGGCGGGCGTGCAGTGCCCGTTGCCGTGGCACAGCTCATAATGCTGCATGCCATCGCCGCTCTCAACCACATGTACCAGCCCTTTGGCCGCAAACAGCGTGAGCACGCGGAACACGCTCGAACGGTCGACCGTCGGCAGCAGTTCGTCAAAATCGGTCACCGCGACGGGCGAGGTGGCGCCCATGATGGCGCGTAGCACCAGCACTCGGTTTGGGGTAGGGCGCACGCCGTGCGAGGCGAGGATCTCCGTTTCGCGGTTGCCCGCAGCCTGATTTTTTGCGTCTGTCAGCTCTTTCATTGCCATAAGTTGAAATGATGATACATGATGCGCATGGCATTGGCCACGGCTAAAAGCGCCACGCCGACATCGGCAAACACTGCGGCCCACAGCGAGGCATATCCCAATGCGCCGAGCGTGAGTATGATAATCTTGATGGCGATGGCGCCGACGATGTTCTGCATCACTATCTTGCGGTTGTAGCGCCCGATGCTTACGGCAGCGGCCACGCTCGACGGGCGGTCGTTGCGTATCACCACGTCGGCACTTTCGATGGCGGCGTCCGATCCGGCGCCCATCGCTATGCCCACGGTGCTGACGGCCAGCACCGGCGCATCGTTGAATCCGTCGCCCACAAACGCCGTGTGATGCTCGCCCGAGGCGTCGCGCCGCTCTATCCATTCCGCTTTGTCGGCGGGCATCATGCCGCCGCATGCTGTGGTTATGCCGAGCTGCCGAGCTGTCTCGGCGGTGATCTCCGGCTTGTCGCCCGATAGGAGCGCTATCTCTTTTATGCCAAGCTTGCGCAGCTCGCCGACGGCACTGACGGCGTCGGGTTTCAGCGTGTCGCTCAGGAATATGGCGCCGATATATCGTCCGTCGGCGGCACAGGCCACGAGGGTGTGCGCGTCGCTGTCGAGATGCTGCGGATAGCGGATGCCGTTTTTCGTGAGCAGCCGCAGGTTGCCCGCAAGTATTCTCCGGCCTCCTACTGTCGCCTCGGCGCCGAGTCCGGGATATTCTTTCATCCCCTCGGCCGGCGCGATATTCCCGATGCGTCCTGCGGCATATTCCGTCACGGCTGCCGCCACGGGGTGAGTGCTGCCGCTTTCCACGGCCGCTGCCAGCGCCAGGAGGTCGTGGGTGCTGACGCCTGCAGGTTCGATCTCCTGCACATGAAATTGCCCTGTGGTCATGGTGCCTGTCTTGTCGAAGGCCACAGTGTCGGCGCGCGTTATGGCGTCGAGATAGTTGCCGCCCTTAAACAGGATGCCGCGCCGCGCCGCCGCGCCGATGCCGGCGTAATAGCCCAGCGGAATGCTTATCACGAGTGCGCAGGGGCATGAGATGACCAAAAATACGAGCGCGCGATAGAGCCATTCGTGCAGCGAGAACTCAAACGTTGCGCTGCACAGGCCCACAATCCATGGCACTATCACCAGCGCTGCCGCAAGCCCGATGACTATGGGGGTGTAGATGCGGGCGAAACGCCGTATGAACTGTTCGGCGGGTGCCTTGCGCGACGAGGCTTCGCGCACCATTTTCAGTATTCGCGACAGGGCGCTGTCGGCAAACGGACGCGTCACGCGGATGCGCACGCGGCTGCCGGTGGCGATCATGCCCGCCGACACTTCATCGCCGGCACTGATGTCGCGCGGGGCGCTCTCGCCCGTCAGTGCCGCCGTGTTGAAGGCCGCGTCGCTGTCGAGCAGCACACCGTCGAGCAGCACGCGGCCGCCGGGTGCCACCTCGATGATCTCGCCGGGCTTCACCGTGCGCGGGTCGACGTTCTCGGTATGGTTGTCTCGTACCACCGTCACTTTCTCGTCCTGCGCGCCCGCCAGACGGGTGATATCGCGAGTGGCGCTGTCCACGGCTCCGTCCTGAAGCCGCTCGCCTACGCTGTAGAAAAGCATGACGCCGACAGCCTCGGCATATTCGCCGATGCAGAACGCGCCGATGCAGGCTATAGTCATGAGCGTGAACTCGTTGAAGATATCGCCGCGGCGCATCTCGCCCACAGCCTCGCCGACAATCGGCAGTCCCACCGGCAGAAAAGCGACGGCATACCATATCAGAGCCACCGTGCCTCCGGCCGTCCACCACGTCGTCCCGGCATGATCCAGAATGATCCCCGCCAGCAGCATGACAAACGAGATCGTCGGCAAAACAAACCGCCCGATCCCCGCCTGCGCGCCGCCGTGGCAATGGGTGTGGTCGTGGCTGTGCACGTGGCTATGTCCGTTGTGGGCGTCGTGGCTATGACCGCTATTGTGTGCGGCATCGTAGTCTCTATCGTGATTATGCGTCATCCGATCTTGATTTTATGATTTCGTCGCAAAGTTAGCGTGAAAAAACAGCAACCCGATTGCAAATATATCAATTTGATATCAGCCGCCGACTCTTCCGCCCATAATCTCCCCAAAGCATCACCCCCGCTTCTCAGACAAACTCTAATGCCCACAGTCAGCTCCCTCAATATCGGCAAGAGCGATTCCCCTTTTCCCGTGAGGCGGTATTCCACCTTCGGAGGAATGCACGAATACATCTTTCGCGAGATGATATTGTCGGCTTCCAGCGCTTTAAGGTTGGGGATGCAGCCGGTTTCCGGTCGCCGGCGGGGTTGATATGGGATTTTGTAGGATGGGATGCCGGCGGCTGGAAGCCGCCGCTCCTAAGGGCCATGCAGTGGTCGTGAGGGGGCGGACGCACCAGTGGCGCGTCCGTACATTGCGTGCGGTATCGTCCTCATCACGCCGATCATGGCATTGGGGGAGGGTATTGAAAACGTTGAATCGCGGGGTTTGGTGGGGAT
>OHHH01000302.1_pt1 | contig 20870 bp, 19 predicted proteins | sample 1567951 | NCBI WGS metagenome assembly OHHH01 (sample SAMEA3879550, study PRJEB24766) | human gut metagenome | biome: human-associated habitat; feature: feces | place: USA | collected 1985/1987 | reverse complement strand
AGATCGTCCGCAGCCATATGAGACCCTCCTCTCCGTGGTAAAAGTTACTTCTCCTCGATGACCAGCACGTACACAGTGCCGCTGACCTCGAAGCCCAGCTTGGCCTTGACCTCGTAGCTGCCGAAGCTCTTGATGGGCTGCTCCAGCACCAGCTTCTTGCCGTCCACGTCCATGCCGAACTGCTCCTTCAGGGCGCCGGAGATCTCCTTGCCGGTGATGGCGCCGAACAGCTTGCCGCCGTTGCCGGCCTTGGTGCTGAGCTTCACGGGGCAGTTCTGGAGCTTCCCGGCGATCTCCTGCGCCTCAGCCTTCAGCCGGGCTTCCTCGGCCTTGCGGGCCTTCTCCTTCAGGTTCATGGTGTTGATGGCGTCCGCCGTGGCGGGGATGGCCAGCTTGCGCGGCAGCAGATAGTTGCGGGCGTAGCCCTCCGCCGCGTCGATCATCTGGCCCTTCTTGCCCTGACCTCTGACGTCCTGCTGTAAAATAACTTTCATCGTTCTATCCTCCTGATGGTGGTTTTTTATCCTTCCAAATACTGGTCGATGGCGGCGATGAGCTGCTCGCGCACCGCGTCCACCGTCCCGTCCGGGATCTGTCCGCCCGCGGTGGTGGAGTTTCCGCCGCCGCCGAGCTTTTCCATAATGAGCTGCACGTTGATCTCGCCGAGCGAGCGCGCCGACAGATTCACGCCCGTATCGTGCTTGAAGAGCACGAACGACGCGCGCACGCCGCGCAGCGTCAGCAGCTCGTCGGCGGCCTTGGCCGCGGTCACGCGGTCGATGTCCTGCTCCACCGCCGCGATGGCAATGTCGTTGTGATACAGCTCCGCGTGGCGGATGATGTCATAGCGCTCGATCATGTCGGAAAGCGTTCCCTGAAACAGGCGCTGCACGTCCGCCGTGTCCACGCCCACGCGGCGCAGCAGCGCTGCGGCCTCAAAGGTGCGTCCGCCGGTGCGCATGGTAAAGTTCTTCGTATCGAGCACGATGCCCGCGAACAGGGCCTCGGCCTCGGCGCGCAGCAGATCGCCGGGGTCAATGAGATATTGCAGCAGCTCGCTCACCAGCTCCGATGCCGACGAGGCATACGGCTCGTGGAAGTTGAGCGCAGCGGATTCAATATAGCTCGCCGCCCGGCGGTGATGGTCGATGACCGCCACGCGGTTGCAGGTGTCGAGCAACTGCTCGGACTCCACGAAGTCGGGGCGGTTGGTGTCCACCACCACGAGCAGCGCGCCGGGCTGTGCCTTGATGAAGGCGTCGCTGCCGCTGATGAAGGCGTCCTTATACTCCGGCAGCGCGGCAAGGCGCTTGAGGATCGGGCCGGCGGCATTGTCGTCCATGTCAATGACGATCTGCGCCTTCTTGCCGCGCTTGCGCGCGATGCAGCACACGCCCGCCGCCGCGCCGACCGTGCGCGGGGACGCCGACCTGCTGCTGGAAAACGCCGAGCAGCGCATCTATGAGATCCGCTCCGGCCGCGATTCCAGCGCCCTGACGCCCCTTTCTTCCAGCATGGTGGAGACGCTGACAAATCTGCAAAAGATCAGCGGCCCCGACGCCGACAAGTATAAGGGCATCCCCACCGGCTTCCGGCTGCTGGACACCGTCCTCACCGGCCTTGGCCGCGGCGACCTCATCATCCTCGCTGCCCGCCCCGGTATGGGCAAGACCAGTTTCGCGCTGAACATCGCTACCCGCGTGGCTATGCAGCAGAAGGTGCCGGTGGCCATCTTCAGCCTCGAAATGACGAAGGAGCAGCTGACCAACCGCATCCTCTCCGCTGAAGCGGGCATCGACAGTCAGGCGTTCCGCACCGGTGCGCTCCGGGCCGAGGACTGGGAGTATCTGGCCCTTGCCACCGAAAAACTGCACGACGCACCGATTTATATGGACGACACCTCGGGCATCACCATCACCGAGATGAAGGCGAAGATCCGCCGGGTCAATCAGGACCCCGCCCGCCCCAACGTGGGCCTCATCGTCATCGACTATCTGCAGCTGATGACCAGCGGCCAGCGCAGCGAGAACCGCGTGCAGGAGATCAGCTCCATCACCCGAAACCTCAAGATCATGGCCAAAGAGATGAACGTGCCGATCATCGCTCTGAGCCAGCTGTCCCGTGCGGTGGAAAAGCAGGGCAACAACTCCAGCCACCGCCCCCAGCTGTCTGACCTGCGCGACTCCGGCTCCATCGAGCAGGACGCCGACTGCGTCCTCTTCCTGTACCGCGACTCCTACTACGCCAGCCAGAACCCCGACGGCGCGGAGGTGGACGCCGACACCGCCGAGTGCATCGTGGCAAAGAACCGTCACGGCGAGACCAGCACGGTGCCGCTGGGCTGGGACGGCGCCCACACCCGCTTTATGGATGTGGACTTCAAACGCTGATGAACTACGAAGAGATCTTACAGACGGTGCGCGGCTTCTGCGCCCGGGAAAAGCTGCTGGACGGCAAAAAGCATCTCGCGCTGGCTGTTTCGGGCGGGGCCGACAGCATGGCCCTGCTCTGCCTCATGCGCCCGCTGGCCGAGGAAAAGGGCATCGCCCTCACGGTCTGCCACGTCAACCACGGCCTGCGGGGGGAGACTGCGGACCGGGACGAAGCCTTCGTCCGGGAGGTCTGCGCCCGGCTGGGCCTGCCGCTGCGGGTGTTCCATGCCGCTGAGCTGGAAGCCGAGGCAGGAAAGCCCCGGGCGGGGGAGGACTGGGCGCGCCGCCTGCGGTATGCCTGCTTTGAGCGGGTGCTGGCCGACGGGATAGATGCCGTCGCAACTGCCCATACTGGGAGTGACCAGGCCGAGACGCTGCTGTTCCGGCTGGCCAGAGGCACCGGTCTCCACGGCGCGGCGGGCATCCGGCCCAGCCGCCCGGGCTATCTGCGGCCTCTGCTCTGCCTGACGAGGGCCGACACCGAGGCCGTCTGCCGCGCCTGCGGCGAACGCTGGGTCACCGACGAGACCAACGACGCCGACGACTACGCCCGCAACCGTCTGCGCCACGGCGCACTGCCCGCCCTCTGCGGGGTCAACAGCGCCGCTGAGCGCAATCTGGCCCGCTTCTGTGAGAAAGCCGCCAAGGCGGACGAATACTTCGCCCGGCAGGCGGATGCGCTGCTGGCTTCGGCCCGGGCAGCGGACGCAAAAAGCCTGCCCGGCGGGGCGGGATACGCCCTGCGCAGCGGCCAGCCCGTGTGGATGTCAGAGCCTTTGCGGCAGACTGACCCGCTCATCCTCGACATGGCCCTCCACAGCCTTGTGGAGCCGGTGCGGGACGCGGAGGAAAAATATATCCGCCTGCTGGCCGACCTTGTGGAAAAGGGCAGCGGCGCGGTGCAGCTCACCGACGCCGTCCGCTTCTGCGCCCGGGATGGCGTGCTCTGGCGGGAGGAAGCCGATAAAAACACCCGCCGGCAGGGCGAAAAAGCGGACGGTCCGAAATTTGAAGTATCCCTGCCGGAGGGCGGCGATTATCCGCTGCCCGGCGGCAGAAAGCTGCATATCCGGGTGGTTTCGGCCTGTTTTGAAGAAAAAACACAGGGTGTTCATAAAAAAGACTTAAAAAATCAGGCAGATTATGCTAAAATAAACTCGATATGTCCTGTTCTGCGGCTGCGCTGCCGTCAGCCCGGCGACCGCTTCCGTCCGGCCGGGCGGGGGATAGACCGGGAGCTGCGCAAATGGATGAACGAGGCGGGCATCCCGCCCCGGGAACGGGACACGCTGCCGCTGCTGGCGGCAGGCAGACAGGTGCTGTGGGTCTGCGGAGAGGGCTTTGCCGATGGGCTGGCCCCCGGGCCGGACACCGGGCAGCTGCTGCAGGTGGAACTAGAAAATTTTGGAGGAATCGAATCATGAGCATGAATGACGATATTTTGAAGGTCCTCGTTTCGGAAGAGGAGCTGAAAGCGAAAGTGGCTGAGCTGGGCGCTCAGATCAGCAAAGACTATGAGGGCAGAAACCTCGTTCTCGTCTCCATCCTCAAGGGCTCGGTGGTCTTTATGGCTGACCTGATGCGCGCTGTGAGCATCCCGTGCAGCATCGACTTCATGGTGGTGTCCAGCTATGGCGGCGGCAACACCACCAGCACCGGCCTCGTCAAGATCATCAAGGACCTGGACGGCGACCTCTCCGGCAAGGACGTGCTCATCGTGGAGGACATCCTCGACACCGGCATCACCCTGTCGAACCTCGTGCCGATGCTCAAGATGCGCAACCCGAACTCGGTGAAGATCTGCACCATCCTCGACAAGCCCAGCCGCCGCAAGGCCGACATCGCCCCGGACTACGAGGGCTTCGCGGTGCCGGACGAGTTCGTGGTGGGCTACGGCCTCGACTACGACGAGAAGTACCGCAACCTGCCCTACATCGGCATACTCAAACCCAGCGTCTACGAAAAGTAAGAAATAAAACCAGAACTGGAGTTGATCCTTTTGCAACCTAAGAGACCTCGTATCAATCCGCTCATCCTCGCACTGGCGCTGGCCGCCGTGCTGATGGTCTGGTCGGTGATGGGCAGCGGGTCGGGCAGCACCAGCGGCTCGACCATGAGCTACTCCACCGTCGTCCATTACTTTGAGCACAATCAGGTCACGGCCTTTACGCTGGACCGCAACACCAGCGTCATCACCCTGAACCTGAAAGAAGGCGACCTGCCCCTGCCGGACGTCTCCTCCACCCAGAGCACGGTGCAGTCTACCGGCGGTCTGCTGAGCGGGATGTTCTCCTCCTCGTCGGAGTCCACCGGCGCAGTGCAGGAGGACGACGGCACCGTCACCGTCCGCTATAAACTGCCCTATGCCTACGTTTTCATCGAGAACGTGGACAAGTATATCGAGTCCTACGACGCGGCGAACCCCGACGCGCCCATGACCTACGACTACACCTCTCTCAAGGAGACCATCCCCTGGATGGAGATCATCTTCTATCTGGGGATGCTGGGCTGCACCGGCTTTTTGCTGTTCTCAATGATGCGGGGCGGCGTCGGCGGTGGCGGCGGCATCATGAATGTCGGCAAAGCCAAGGTCAAGGACGAGCACGAGAACAAGAAGACCGCCACCTTTGCCGATGTGGCCGGTGAAGACGAAGAGAAGGAAGAACTGAAAGAGGTCGTGGAGTTCCTCAAGAGCCCCGACAAGTTCAACTCTCTGGGCGCACGCATCCCTCACGGCGTGCTGCTCGTCGGCCCTCCGGGTACCGGCAAGACCCTGCTGGCCCGCGCCTGCGCCGGTGAGGCCGGTGTGCCGTTCTACTCCATCTCCGGCTCTGACTTCGTTGAGATGTACGTCGGCGTCGGCGCATCCCGTGTGCGCGACCTCTTCGACAAGGCAAAAAAGACCATGCCCTGCATCATCTTCATTGATGAGATCGATGCTGTGGGCCGTCAGCGCGGTGCCGGTCTCGGCGGCGGTCACGACGAGCGCGAGCAGACCCTGAACCAGCTGCTGGTCGAGATGGACGGCTTCGAGGCCAACGATGGCGTCATCGTCATGGCGGCCACCAACCGTGCCGACATCCTCGATAAGGCCCTGCTCCGCCCGGGCCGCTTCGACCGTCAGGTCTACGTCGGCCTGCCCGACGTCAAGGGCCGCGAGGAGATCCTGAAAGTCCACACCAAGAACAAGCCCCTCGCCCCGGATGTCTCCCTCAAGGTCATCGCACAGCGCACCGCAGGCTTTGCGGGTGCTGACCTCGAGAACCTCGTCAACGAGGCCGCTCTGCTGGCTGCACGCCGCAGCCGCAAGGCCATTACGATGGAGGACATCGAAGAGGCTTCCATGAAGGTCATGGCCGGCCCCGAGAAGAAGAGCCGGGTCGTCACCCCCGAAGAGAAAAAGCTCACCGCCTACCACGAGGCAGGCCACGCTGTGGCGGGCTTCTACTGCAAGCACCACCCCCGTGTGCATGAGATCACCATCATCCCCCGCGGTCAGGCCGGCGGCTACACCATGTATCTGCCCGAGAAAGACCGCAGCTACGTCACCAAGGGCGAGATGTTCGAGGACATCGTGTCCAGTCTGGGCGGCCGCGTAGCCGAGCAGCTTATCCTGGACGACATCTCCACTGGTGCGTCCAACGACTTGCAGCAGGCGACGAACATCGCCCGCCAGATGATCACCAAGTACGGCTTCTCCGAGCGCCTTGGCCCTGTGGTCTACGGCACCTCTCAGGAGGAGACCTTCCTGGGCCGCGACCTCGGTCAGGGCAAGGGCTACAGCGAGACCACCGCTGCTGAGATCGACAGCGAGATGCGGGACATCATCGACGAGGCCTACGAGACCTGCCGCCGCACCCTGACGGAGCATATCGACCAGCTCCATGCGCTGGCACAGGCCCTGATGGAGCGCGAGAAGCTGAACGAGAAGGAGTTCAACGCCGTGATGGCAGGCGAGACCCTGACCCCGCGTGAGGACCCCGACGCAAAGCCCGCCGAGGCTCAGCCCGCTGTCCAGCCTGTGGAACAGGCCGAGACCGCAGAGGCTGCGGAGCCTGCCGAACCTGCTGAGGCAGTGGATGCCGCCCCGAAGGAAGCCCCGGCCCCCGAAACGCCGGATGAAGGCGAAGCCAACCAGTAAACCAAGAGAAAGGGGAGAGTGTTGTGGAGGAAAATTTTGAACCGGTCGCGCGGACACGGGCCAACTATTACACCCCGGGCAGCCCGGTGCAGTTCGTCTGCGTGGAGCTGCTCAAGGGCGAAGTCAGCGGCGAACACGCGGTCTGTCTGACCTTTAAGAACATTTCCCGCGTGACCCTGACGGCACTGGAGATCCACTTCAAGTGCAAGGGCGTGGACGGCGTCATCCTCTGTGAGGACGAGTTCGAGTACCGTGACCTTACCGCAAAGCCCGGCGAGAGCTTCGGCATGGACGATGCCGTCTTTGTCACCCAGAAGGCCATCACCAGCGTGGACGTCACCCTGCGCAATGTCTACAGCGGCAGGAAGGTCGTCCACCTCGAGAGCATCAAGCGGGTGCGCCTGCCGGCCCCCCGCCGCCTGAGCGTCGAGATGCAGAAGGCCCTCGAAGCCCGGATGAACCGCACCGGCATGAAGTTCATGCCCCAGGTCTTCGAGAACGGCTGGTACTGCGCCTGCGGTGCCTTCCACCCGAAGGAAGAGGACACCGTCTACTGCTCCGAGTGCGGCAGTGACCGCATCCTTTTGCAGAACGCGCTGAACACCCTGTTGCAGCCGGAAGCCCCGGTGCGCCAGCCCGAGCCGCAGCCTGCGGCCCAGCCGGTACGCCCCGCCGCGCCTGCTGAGGAGCCTACCCGCATCGTGGGTGCAGCGCAGGAGGAAGCCACCCGTATCATCCCGCCCCGGGCGGCGGAGCCTGCGCCCGACTATGCGCCTGCCGCTGAGATGGACGCGACCCGCGTGGTGTCCCGCGCCCCGGAGCAGGAGGCGACCCGCGTCCTGCCCCGCCAGCCGGAGCCGGTGCGCCCGGCCAAGTCCTTTGCGCCGGACGAAGAGGTGGAGAAGTACGGCACCCGTGTGGTACCCTCGACTCCCGCCGCCGCGCCGTCCCGCCTGCAGGCAAAGCCGCTGGACGAGGAGGACGACTGCGAAGAGGAAGACCCCCGCGACAGCATCGCTGAGACGCTCATCCGCTGGGTGCCGCCCATCACCGCCATCGTGTGTGCGGGCATCGCCCTGTGCGGCTTCGTGTATTCTCAGTTCATGATGTAAAATAGGATGTACGGCGGAGGAGGCAGAGGCTTCCTCCGCTTTTAATTTAAGGAATAACCTCTCAGTCTGCTTCGCAACCCGGGCAGTGGCACGCCGTAGGCGTGACGGAGAGGTTTAACAAGGAGAGATGATTATGCCTGACGAAGCTTTGCAGGCCGCGTTCGAGATAAAAGCGGCCTGCGACGACATCAGCCGGAAGCTGCTGCGCTGGCACTGGGAGGAAAAGCCCGGCGCTCACAGCGTGGACGCCCTGCTGAAGCATCTGGCCCAGCGCCAGAAGGAGAGCCCCGACTACTACGAGCGCCTGCCGGAGCTGAATGGCCGCACCGGCTGGCAGCAGCTGGATACCACCCTCTGTATGCGCATCCTGCTGGACCCGGAAAAGGACGCCGCCCGGCCTCTGGACCTGCTGGGCAATACGCCCCACCCGGCGGCGGCCCGCCGCGCCTGCAACGCGGTGCGGATGGCCCGCAACGAGGCCGCTCACGCCTCCGACAGGACCGCAGCCGCACAGGCGGCGATCCGGTTTAACGAGGCCGTGGAGGAGCTGGAAGCGGGCTATGAGGGAACGGCCCTGACTACCAGCGACCTCGAGAAGTATTACCGGATGGCGGAGGACTTTCTGTCCCGCTGCGGCGCGTCGGAGACCATCGAGCCTCAGAAGAAGGCTGAGGACGAAGCGCCCCGCCGTCAGAAGTCCCAGAAAAGCGGCAGCACATCCCGCAAGCGCCAGAGCGGCGGGAATCGTGCCGCTTCGGGCCGGGGGACATCCAGCCGCAGCCGGAATACCTCTGGCCGGAACAGCCGCAGCCGCCAGAATATGCAGACCACGGCCCGCCGCAAGAAGCGTCAGCGCACCCAGAGCCGTGCTCTCACCGTGGTGCTGCTGGCCGTCGTCCTTCTGGGCCTGCTGGTCCGGGCATGGACGATGGGGCTGATGAAGTAACACGCTCTACTGAGGTAGATCATGTGATGAAGTGACCAAAAAATAACGTACTATAATTATAAAACGTCACTTTATCAATTTGATAAAGTGACCCTGATTGACAAAGTGACCCACTTTATCAGCAAGCCTCAGTTTATCACCTTGAGAAAGTGGGATTTTGAACGATGCTGCGTTAGAAAAATGTCACTTTATCAGATAACGCGCGGGTCTCAGAGCAAGTTCTCCGTAGTCCAACCTCTCCGTCAGCGCTAACGCGCTGCCGTAACCCGGCCTTGTCTGCGAAGCAGACGGAGAGGTTGTACAGAGAAGAAGCCTTCCCGTCATACCGCCCGTCCACCCCTCATACATTGTTGGACAAGGGGGGGTGTGCGGATGGAGCAGGGGATGGAGATGCTCTTTGCGCTGTTCGGCGGGCTGGCGATGTTCCTCTACGGGATGGACAGGATGAGCCGCGCCTTGCAGCGGGCGGCGGGCGACGCCATGAAGCGGCTTCTGGCCCGGCTGACGGCCACGCCGCTGCTGGGTGTCCTCACCGGGCTGGCCGTGACGGCAGTGCTCCAAAGCAGCTCGGCGGCGACGGTGATGGTCATCGGCTTCGTCAGCGCCGGGCTGCTGGAACTGCCCCGGGCGGTGGCCGTCATCTACGGCATCAACATCGGCACCACCATGACGGCACAGCTCATCGCCTTCGATGTCCAGACGCTGGTGTACCCGGTGCTGTTTCTGGGCTTCCTCCTCGACTTCGCGGCCCGCAGGCCCCGCTGGCAGGCCGTGGGCGAGGCGGTGTTCTCCTTCGGGCTGCTCTTCGAGGGCATCGACATCCTGGGCCGGGCTTTGCAGCCGCTGGCCGGGCAGGCGGTCTTTCTCGACTGGATGACCCGGGTGAAGGAGTCGCCGCTTCTGGGCATCCTGCTGGGCCTCTCCATGACCATGGTGGTGCAGAGCAGTTCGGCCACCATCGCGCTGCTGCAGAACGTGGCCCGTCAGGCCGGGCCGGACGGCATCCACAGCGTACTGGGCCTTGCCGGGGCGGTGCCGGTCCTTCTGGGCGATAACATCGGCACGACGGTCACGGCCCTGCTGGCCTGCATCGGGCAGGGGAAGGACGCCACCCGCGCCGCACTGGCCCACAGCTGCTTCAACCTCAGCGGGAGTCTGCTGGCGGCGGTGCTGCTGCCCTGGTTCGTCCGGCTGGTGGAGCTTATCTCCCCCAAAGGCCCGGAGCTGGAAGTCATTTCCCGGCAAATCGCCAATGCCCACACCGCCTTCAACGTCTGCTGCGCCCTGCTCTGGCTGCCTTTTTTGCCGTGGATGGTGCGGCTGGTGTGTGCGCTGGTGCCGGAAGATAGATAACAGAGAAAGCCCGATGCGATGCATCGGGCTTTCTCTTACTTCTTAATTACGCTCTTTCGATACACCGCAAAGGCGATGACAGCCGACAGCACTTCCGTGACCCAGAAGGCGTGCCAGACGCCGGTGGGGCCGAGCTGGCGGCAGAGCAGCCACGCCAGCGGCATGATGAAGATGACGTACCGGCAGAGGGAGATGACCAGCGAGGCCGCACCCTTGCCCAGACCTTCCAGCGCGCCGGAAGAGGTGGTGGACACCGCCGACACCACAAAGCCGAGGCAGATGATGCGCAGAGCGGTCTGGCCGATGGCGATGGTCTCGGGGGTGGAGGAGAACAGGCCGATGAGGGGCGCGGAAGCGGCCATACAGATGACGGTGCCTGCCGCCATGATGACGGCGCTCATGCCGAGGGTGAGCTGGTAGAGCTTTGCCACGCGGGCGTGCTCTTTTGCACCGTAGTTGTAGCCGACGAGGGGGCGCATTCCCTGCACGATGCCGCTGGCGGGCAGATAGAGGAAAGTCTGGAGCTTATAGTAGATGCCCAGCACCACCACATAGCTTTCGGAGAAGGCCGCCAGCAGGCCGTTGAGGAAGGTGACCAGCAGGGAGGGCAGGGCCAGATTCAGGATGGCAGGCACACCGATGGCGTAGAGACGGCCTTCGAGAGAGAGGTCAGGCCGCAGGGCCTTCCGGCGCAGATGGACGGGCGACTCGGTGGTGCTGTAGACCACGAGGTAGATGACGAGAGTGGCGGCCTGTCCGATGCCGGTAGCCAGCGCCGCGCCTGCAATGCCCATGGCAGGCACCGGGCCAAGGCCGAAGATGAGGACGGGATCCAGCAGGATGTTGCAGACACAGCCCGAGATGAGGGCGATCATGGTGAGCTTCATCCGGCCCACGGCCTGAAAGAGCTTCTCAAAGGCGAGGCTGGCCATGTTCACGGTAGCGAACAGGAAGACGATGGTGGAGTAGGTCACGCCCATAGAGACGATGGTGCCGTCGGCGGTGAACCGGGCCAGGAAGCCGGGCATGATGGCGGTAGCTGCCAGCGTGCAGAGGATGCCGTGGAGCACCGAGAGGGCCATGCCGTGGGTGGCGGCGGCGTCCGCCCTGTCGTGGTCGCCTGCGCCCCGGTAAAGGGCCACGAGGGCGTTGATGCCCACGCCGAAGCCGATGGCAACGGCGTTCACGAAGTTCTGGATGGGGAACACGAGGGAGAGGGCCGTCATGGCCTGCTCGTTGATCTGGGCCACAAAGAGGCTGTCCACGATGTTGTACAGCGAGTTCACCAGCATGGAGATGACGTTGGGCAGAGCCATCGACACCAGCAGCGGGAACACCGGCTTCGTTTTCATAAAAGTATCGTTCATGGGGGCAAAAGCTTCCTTTCCTGAAATTTCCGCACAAGAAAAGCCACACAACGGCGGCTTGAAGCGGGCCATTGTGTGGCGAAAAGTAGCAAACATCTATGCTGTAAAAATCCACACGGGTTTTATTGAAGTGCTGAGAAATACGGTGCATCGCAAAAGCGGTGTTACGGGACGCCGCCGGACAGCACCGGGATGCGGGCCGGAAAGGGCAGTACGGGAAGACCCTTTTTGACCGGCCTGCGATAGGATACCACGAAACGGGTGGATTGTCAAGGGAAAAGTATGACTTTTCACAAAAACCAGCATAGAGAGGAAGCTCAGCTGGATAGAGGACTCACAGGCCTGTCACATCCAGAAATTCAGGAACTTTTTGGGCCGGTGGGGAGTGAAAACATCCAGCTCCTCATCGTCGAAAAGTGCGTCGCCGTTCTGCAAAAGCTTTGAGGCAGTCTCTCTGCCCAGCTCCTTTTCCAGAACAGCAGCGGCTTCTGCCATCCGGGGCGGGCGTTTGTCCAGGGAGTGGGTGTCCGTCGAGATGACGTGGACAAGCTGCCACGAGATGAACTTGCAGAGCGTCCGGCGCAGTTTTGGAGAATCCAGCAGTGCGCCCGCGTTGATTTGGACATAGGCTCCGGCGGCCACCCAGTTGTAGAGCAGGGTGGGGTCTTCGAGGACGTAGGGGTATCGCTCGATGTGGGCGATGAGGGGCAGAACACCCTGCTCCTGCAGGAGGGCGAAGGTCTGCCGGATGAAATGGGGCTTGTGGGTAGTGGGAAACTCCACCAGCATATAAGAGGTATCGCCGATGCAGAGCGCCTTGGCATCCAGCTCACAGAGCTTGGGGGAGAAGTAGACTTCACAGCCCAGCTTGAAGCGGAACTGCATGGCTTCCGGTCCGGTCGGAAGCGCGGCTGTCAGTGTCTCATAGGCGGCCGCACGCTTTTGCAGGAATGCATCGGGAGTCGTCCACTCACTGTTGAAGTGGCTCGTAAAAGCAATGTTCCGCACACCGTCTGCATACTCTTTTTCCAGCAGACGAAGGGAGATCGAAACATCTTTGGCACCATCGTCAATGTTAGGAAGGATATGGCAATGAAGGTCTGTCATGCTTCATCCTCCGTATGTACGGAATGCTTTTCTTTGCCGTTATGCTGCTTTTTTGACGTCAGGCCGCTCTTTTTGGCTGCTGACTCTGAAATGCCATCGGGGGGGGGACCATAGGAATAATTACTATTATAGTAGTAATATCCGTACCCATAATCCGAGCGCTTGAGCGATTTTTTGGCATCATAACGGGTAAGAACGGCGCCAAGGACTTTTACGCCGGCATCCTGAAGCTTCTCGAGGGCTGTCTTGACGGCGTCGGTGGACGCATACTTGGAGCGGACGACGAAGAGAGCACCGTCCACGATGCGGCCGATGACGGCGGCATCCGTGACCATCGAGATGGGAGGCGCATCGAGGATGACAAAGTCATAGCTCCCGCGCAGCGTGTCCACCATCTCCTGCATCTGGGGCTGGCTGAGCAGCTCAGAAGGGTTGGGAGGGGTGGTGCCGGCCGGCAGGAACGTCAGGTTGGAGATGTCCTTCAGCTCGACGAGGGCGTCGGAGAGCGCCACTTGACGGGACAGGACGTTGGAGACACCTTTCAGATTGTGTCCGGCCTTCAGATAGCGGTGAAGGACAGGCTTGCGGAGGTCGCAGTCCACGAGGACGACCTTTTTGCCGCTTTCCGTCAGAGCCAGCGCCAGATTGACCGACACATTGGACTTTGCCTCTTCCGGGACCGTGCTGGTGACGACGAAAGCGTGGACATCGCCGGAACCGGACAGAAAGTTCAGGTTGGTGCGCAGAGCTTTGTAAGCTTCAACGTAGGCAAACGGCATACCCTTCTGGGTGATGAGCTGAAGCGAACGCTTGCTTGCCGAAGAGTTGGAGATGGTGTTTCGGTTGAACGGATTCCACATGGTATTACACCTCCGGGATAAGGCCGAGTACAGGAAGCTCCAGCTTTTTCTGGATGTCCTCGCTATCGACGATGTAGTCATGGAGCAGGTGGTCGAGAACCAGAATGCCGCAGGCCGCCACAATGCCGCCGAGAGCAGCGGTCAGGACGTACTTCTTCGTCTGAGGGAAGACGGGGTTGCTCGTGATCTCCACGTCGCTCACGACCTTGCAGGAGCCGGCCTCCACCTTGTCCACGATGACATCGGGGGCAGTCTCGGCGATGGCCTGCACGATCTTTCCGGCCAGGGCGGGGTCCTCGTTGGTGACCGTGATGGACATGATCTGGGTCGAGCCCACGCCGTCCACAGAGACGCAGGCCAGCAGCTGACGGTAGGTCATATCCAGACCCAGCTGCTCGATGACGTCGTTCAGGACGATGTTGCTCTTGATGATGACTGCATAAGTGTCGATGAGATTCCGGGCCGAGTTGATGTTGTCACTGGTAATGGAAGCATTGCCGTCCTGCCGGGAATTGACGATCAGATTGACGGAGGCCTGATAGCGGGGCGTCAATACGAAGGTACAGACCAGCAGGCAGATGACCGCTGCCGCAATGCCGGCCGCAGCGATCTGCAATGCGTGGCTCCAGAGAAGCCGCGCCAACTCGAGGAGGTCGATCTCATCCATGTCATGATTTTGTTCCATAATGTTTTTTCCTTCCTAACAAAATGAGATTTTCGGACAGGAAAATTTTATCATTTTACATCTGCACTGACAAGGGGATAGGATAAAATAAAAAAGGTGAAAAGCGTTTCCGACCTCTGGGAGCCATGCTTGACTTTCTGTTTGAGAGCCTTTACAATGAAGTCAAAAACAGGACAAAAGGGGAAAGATGCCATGAAATGGATGATCGCGTCCGACCTGCACGGGTCGGCTTATTACTGCAAGAAGATGGTGGAGGCCTTTGAGCGGGAGGGGGCTGACCGGCTGCTGATGCTGGGCGACCTGCTTTACCACGGCCCCCGGAACGACCTGCCCCGGGACTACGCGCCGAAAGAGGTCATCCCGATGCTGAACGGCCTGAAAAACAAACTCTGCTGCGTCCGGGGCAACTGCGAGGCCGAGGTGGACCAGATGGTGCTGGATCTCCCGGTGATGGCGGATTACTGCATCCTCCCGGCGGGCGAAAAGCTCATTTATGCCACCCACGGGCATATCTATAATGGAAAGAACCCGCCGCCGCTGGCCGAAGGGGACATCCTGCTCCACGGCCACACCCACGTCCCGGCGTGGACGGAGTTCGGGCAGAGGAACGTCTGCCTCAACCCCGGCTCCCTGAGCATCCCGAAGGAAAACAGTCCCCACAGCTATATGATTCTGGAAAACGGCGTCTTCTACTGGAAAGACGTAGAGACGGGAGAAATATACCACACCCGTGTACTGTGAGAAACCGGCACTTGCAATTACCATACCGGTGTGGTATGATGAAGACGGAAACAGAGAAACAGGGTCTTTTGTCTCGGGCGCTGAGGGGTGCGCGGGGCCGACGGCCTTTTGTTTCCCATAAAAAGTTAGGCAAAACTAACAAAATGACGAAAAACGCACGGGCGGCTTGTGCAGTCTGCCCAGTGGATGACGATCCTTAGGAGGTACTGACCAATGGTTCAGACGACGCTGAAAGTAGACGGCATGATGTGCGGCATGTGCGAGAGCCACGTCAACGAGGTGGTGCGCAAGACTGCACAGGTGGAGAAGGTGACTTCCTCCCACACTAAGGGAGAGACGGTCATCGTCTCGGCCCAGCCGCTGGACATCGAAGCCCTGAAGGCTGCCATTGCCGACACGGGCTATACCGTGACCGGCGCAGAGGAAAAGCCGTATGAGAAGAAGGGCTTCTTCTCGTTTTTGAAGCACTGATGACTTCCGGCCCCGGGGTGGGGCCTATATAAGGAGGCAGGCAGAGATGAGGATACTGGTCTATGGTGCAGGCGTGCAGGGCTGTGAGCTGGCCCACCGTCTGCTGCAGAACAAAAAGAATGTCGTCACCATGCTGGCGCGGGGCGAGTGGAAGGAGAGGCTCGACCAAAGGGGCCTCGTCATCCGCCACTGGGCGCAGTGCCGCACCACGGTGGATCGGGTGGCCACCATCGACACGCTGGCCCCGGACGACTGCTACGACCTCGTTTTCGTGACGATGCAGGCCGGGCAGCTGCCCGACGTGCTGCCCATCCTCAAGCAGAACAGGAGCGAATACTTCGTCTTCGTGGGCAACGACCCCCACGCCGTGGAGGTCATGCAGGCCATGCAGCGCCCGGCGGATAAGATCGCCTTCGGCTTCCAGAGCAGCGGCGGCCACCGGGATGTCGATAAGGTCGTCAGCGCCCACGTCGGTGTGGAGATGACCATCGGCGGGGCTACCGCGCCCCTTTCGGGCGTCTTCCGCTACCGGGTCAAGACGGCTTTCGAGGGCGCAAAGTACAAGCTGACCTTCGTCAGCGACATGGACGGATGGCTCAAGTGCCACCTCGCCCTCATCCTGCCGGCCTGCTATCTCTGCTACGCCTGCAGCGGCGACCTCTCCAAGGCGACGAAGGAGCAGCGTGACCTGGTCCTCGACGCCGCGTGGGAGGCCTGCGAGATGCTGAAAGCCGCCCACATCCCCGTGGACGACAAGGAGAACACCGACTGCTACCGTGCCGGTACGCCCGGTCGCCGGAAGATGGACGCCATGGTCCTGGCGCTCTGTAAGACCCCGCTGGGCCGTCTCTGCATCTCCGACCACGCGATGCATGCGGTGGCTGAGATGCAGTACCTCGATGAGGCTTTCGAAGGTCTGCGCACCCGGACGAGCGTCCGGATGACGGCGTGGGATACCCTGCGCAGCCAGATGCCCTCGTGGGACATCATGCGGAAAAAGACGGCGAAAGCAAAGCGATAAGTGCATGGAAAAAGAGGCAGATGCGAGTCTGCCTCTTTTTGTGTTTATTCAGCCCAGAAATCTTCCAGCTTTTTCTTCAACTCTTCCGTATCCCTCAGATACTCCAGATGCCTCCAATGCTTCGGGAAGAGCCGGGCGTACTCGCTCTGGGCAAAGCGGTCGTCGAGGAGCAGCACCACGCCCTTATCTTCCTGCGTCCGGATGACCCGCCCGGCGGCCTGCAGGACTTTGTTCATCCCGGGCCAGCGGTAGGCGTAGTCGAAGCCCGCCCCGTTCTGGGCGTCGTAGTAGCGGCGCAGCATCTCCTGACGGGGACTCACCTGCGGCAGGCCCACGCCCACGATGGCGCAGCCGATGAGCCGGTCGCCCGCGAGGTCCACGCCCTCGCCGAAGATGCCGCCCATGACCCCGAAGCCGAGAAGCGTCTTCTCCGGGCAGGGCGAAAACCGCTCGAGGAACGCCGCCCGCCCGGCGTCGTCCAGACCGCTCTCCTGTACCAGTGTGCCGATGTCCGGGTAGCGGGCGGTGAAGTCCTCCCACACCTGCCGCAGATAGGCATAGCTGGGGAAGAAGGCCAGATAGTTGCCCACCCGGCTGGACGCCAGCGCCGCGAGGGCGTCCGAGATGGGCCGGATGCTGGCGTCCCGCTGGCGGTAGCGGGTGGAGATGGAGGGCAGACAGTAGAGCCCGAGGTTTTCTGCCGGGAAGGGGCTTTCCAGCGCCACGGCCCGGGCCTCGGGACAGCCGAGGACGGTGCGGTAGTAGCCCGGCGGCGTCAGCGTCGCGCTGAACAGCGCCGCCGCCCGCCCTGCCGAAAGGCTTGCGTCCACGAAGGGGGACGGGTCGAGGCAGAGCAGCTGCAATTCAAGGTCACTGCCCCGGGCGGTGAGCTGGGCGGCAAAATGCTCGTCGTACCGTTCCGACGCCCGCAGGATGTCCTGCACCTCAAAGTAGAGATCCAGCAGGGCCGCGTGGGCTTCGGCGTCGGGATCGTCTTCCAGCCAGTCCTGCAAGGGAGCCGTCAGCGCCCGCAGCGGGGCCAGCAGGGCTGAGGGAAGCTCCTTGCAGAACACCGTGCCGTCCTGAGCATAGTCGGCGGCGGGCAGCTCGATGGCGGGCGTCTCCGCAGATCCCGGCAGTGAGGTCTGGCCGCTGTCGTCCTCTTCGGCGGCAGTGCTGCCCCGGCGGGGCGCGAGGGTCGAGACCGCTTTCCGTCCCTCTAAAAAGGCTTTGTCGGCCTTGCTCAGAGCTGTCTTAAGGGTGCTTTTGCCCCGCCCGAGTGCGCGTTTTGCCTCGGTGAGGCTGCTCTTGCAGAAGCGTGCCGAGTACATGGCCCGCGCCCGCTCGGGCAGATTGTGGGCCTCATCCACGAGGAAGAGCCAGTCGCCCGCGCTGTCGAAGAACCGCCGCAGATGCACCACGGGGTCGAAGAGGTAGTTATAGTCGCCGATGATGACGTCGCACCACTCGCTCAGGTCCAGCCCCAGCTCGAAGGGGCAGACCGTGAACTGCTTTGCAGCGTCGGCCAGCGCGGCCCGGTCGAAGCGGCCGGTGCCATCGTCCAGAAGGGCTTTCAGGGCCGTGTTCACCCGGTCGTAGTAGCCGTTTGCGTAGGGGCAAAGCTCCGGCAGGCAGGCGGGATGGCCCTCGGCATCCGGGTGGAGGCAGACCTTCTCCTTGGCTGTCAGGGTCACGCTGCGCAGAGCCAGCTTGGAATCAGACGCCCGCAGCCGCGCAATGGCATCCTCGGCGGCGGACTGAGTCGTGTTGCGGGCCGTCAGGTAGAACAGCTTCTCGCCGCAGCCGGTGCCGATGGCCCGCAGAGCAGGGAAGAGGACGCTCATGGTCTTGCCAATGCCGGTGGGGGCCTGACAGAAGAGCCGGACGCCGCTTTTAGACGGCGCGGCAGTGCAGGCGCGGTAGACTTCGCCTGCCAGCGCCCTCTGCCCGGGCCGGTAGGCCGGAAAGGGGAAAGCCAGCGCCGAAAGGCTCACGCCCCGCTGCTCCTTCCACGCCAGCTGACGCTGCGCCCAGGGGGCGTACTGCTCGAGCAGATCCTGCAAAAACGCTTCCAGCTCTTCAAGGGTGAAATGCCGCACGAAGCGGAGGATGTCGTCGGTGTCGATTTGGTAGTAGGTGAGCCGGACGTCCAGCTTTTCCAGCCCCTGCTGACGGCCATACAGCGCCCCGTAGACCATTCCCTGCGCCCAGTGGCAGGGGTTCATGTCCTCGGCGATGTCGTCGGCGGGGACGGCTGTGGTCTTTATCTCGTCGATGACCGTCACGCCCGCCTCGTCGGTGAAGATGCCGTCGGCCCGGCCTTCGATGGTGAAGGGGATGCCCGCCGCCTCCCGTTCGCCGGAGAGAAAGACTTCGGCGGCGTAGCCTTCGCCTGCGGCCTTTTGGAGCTTGCGGTGGATGCGTGCGCCCTCGTTGGCGCGGTCGAAGCCGGTAAAGCGGCTGTCGATGCTGCCGGTGCGGAGCAAAAATTCCACCAGCTGGCGGACAGGCAGGCGAAAAGCAGGCATAGCGGGTCACTTCCTTTTTGACTTTTTATATTTATAATTGGCAGGCCCGTCTTTGTACAACCTCTCAGTCTGCTTCGCAGCCCGGGCAGTGGCACGAAGTGCCGGAGAGGTTGACTCTTACGCCAGCCCCAGCATCCCGGCGCACTGGGCGGCAGCTTCGTCCACCTTGCCGAAGTCCACGGCGGCGCGGTAGTAAGTCTCCAGCTCGTCGTGGCAGGCTTTGGCCTGTGCCATCAGGTCGGCGGCCTGTTCCAAAAGCTCTGCTGCCGCCCGCTCGTTGAAGCGGAGACGGGCGCGGTAGCCCGCCAGATTTTCCCGGTCCACGAAACGGGTACACCGGACGGCCTGCACGCCGGGCAGCTGCACCGGGTGCCACCGGTTGTCGGTGAGGAAAGCCAGCCGGAGGGCCGGGATGAAGAGATGGTCTATCTTGTCGTCGGGGTGCATGGCGCAGGGGCAGGTGATGATGTGGTAGCCCCGGGCCAGCGCCTCGGCCCGGATGAGCTCGAGAAGCAGGCGGGAGACGGCGCCGTAGTCGTCATGGAAGACCACATACCGGTCGGCCAGCGCCTGTACGGTGCCGCGGTAGAAGACCGGCCCTTTCGGCGTGATGGCCGACAGCAGCCGCAGCTCTTCGCTGGCCGAGGCCCCCTCGGGCAGGCGGGGGAGAGTCCGGGCGCAGAGCCGCTTGACGTAGCGGCGGACTTTCTCGAAGTTGGCACTGCACGCCTCAGCCCGGCGGCTGTCCAGCAGCAGGCTCCCGGCAGATGCGATATACCGCGCGGCCCGGCTGCGCAGGGCAGTGTTCTGGGCGAAGAGCCGCTTCACCTCGTCGGCGTGGGCGTGGAGGGCGTCGGCGTCCAGTGTGTGGTACAGGCTCACCACCTGCTCCTCTGCGCCCGGGGCGTCCGGCTCCATGACATGGGGTGCGGTGGCGTCCACGATGGCGGCGCGCTTGTCGAGAAAGATGACGCCGTCCAGACTGTCGGGGTCGCTGGCGCAGTGGATGCGCTGGATAGGCTCCCCCTTCTGCTTGGCCTTGATGGCCAGCCGCTTCATCAGCGTCGATTTGCCGCAGCCCGGCCCGCTTTTGATAAGATACATCTGCATCCCCGGCTCCCGCCGAAGCGGCTCAAAATAGCCCTTGAACCCGGCGGGGGTGGTGGTTCCCAGAAAGAAATCAACAGGATCGCTGCGTACAGCATTCATACTTAAACACCTCACTTTTGCTATAGGGTATGCAAAAATGAGGTGGAGGGTGACAAATCAGTAGGTATGCTCGCACACCTCGTGTATTTTATCCCGCAGGGCCACAAAGTCGCCGAAAGCCTCCGGCTTGTTCTGGGGCTGACGGAGCAGGGCGGCGGGGTGGAACGTCCCCATGAAGAGGATGCCGTTCTTCTCAATAAAGGTGCCGTGCTCCTTCGTCACCGAAAAGTCGGCGCGTATCATCCGCTGGGCGGCGATGCGGCCCAGGCAGACGACGATTTTAGGCCGCAGCAGACGGAACTGCTCTCGCAGCCAGGGCATACAGGCTTCGCTCTCGGCGGGCAGGGGGTCGCGGTTCTGGGGCGGGCGGCACTTGACGATGTTGGCGATATAGCAGTTGGAGGCACGGTCGAGGTCGATGGCAAAGAGGTATTTGTCCAGCAGCTGGCCGCTGCGTCCCACGAAGGGCAGGCCCTGCTCGTCCTCGCTCTGGCCGGGGCCTTCGCCCACGAAGAGCACCTCGGCATTCTCCACGCCCTGCCCGAACACCACGTTGTGCCGGGTGGTGTGCAGCGGACAGCGCTGACAGGCGAGACAGTCGGTTTTCAGTGTTTCCCAATCCATAAGCTCGGTATCCTCTCACAAACTAAATGACATTTTCTTAACAAATCGTCGCACGATTTCTTCCTTAAAATATACCACAAAATTCAAGATTTGTCTTGAAGTTTTCTGACTCTGTGCTAGAATAAAAAAGAAGGGCATATCTGTGATGCCCGGGAATAATTGCAAAGTAATTTCGGAGGTAATCAACAATGGCTGATATGTTTGCACCCCTGGTAGCCCAGCTGAAGGCAAACCCCAAGACGATCGTTTTTACCGAGGGCAATGACCCCCGCA
>OHHH01000288.1_pt1 | contig 21416 bp, 20 predicted proteins | sample 1567951 | NCBI WGS metagenome assembly OHHH01 (sample SAMEA3879550, study PRJEB24766) | human gut metagenome | biome: human-associated habitat; feature: feces | place: USA | collected 1985/1987 | reverse complement strand
GCCTCGCCCGCCTGACGGATATATCCGAGCGCCACCGACTCGGGCATCGCCTGACGGGCATACTCGTGCAGCGACTTTCCGTCGATATAATCCATCACATAATAGGCCGTGTTGTTTTCCTCAAACACATCCTTCACGTGCACTACGCCCGGATGCTTGAGGTGGAACTGCGCCTTGGCTTCCTCGATAAACTTGCGGTGGAGCTTGGCTACAAGAGGCTGCTTCGAGAGTGTGGCCACGGTGACATGGCCGGTATAGGGCTCACGGTTGCAGAAATCGCCCACGTAGAGTTCCTTGATGGCCACTCGTTCGTCGAAAAAAGTGTGCAGAGCCTCATAGGTGCAGCCGAAGCCGCCGGAGGAGATGAAACGCAGTATGCGGTATTTGCCGTTTTGCAGCAGGGTGCCTACGGGCAAAGCATTCTCTGATGTTGTAGCCATTGCTAAAGAGTGTGATTATAGTATGGTTGCAAATTTAACAATTATTTTCCAAACGCAAGCCGAATCCGCAGCATTTCTCACACATCCGGCCCAGTCACATCCTCCACATCAGTCACATCCGTCATTTCGCCGCCGACAACGCCACAGTATATCGCCCGTGGCTATTGCAGTTTTCGAGCGTGCCGTCGAGATATGTCTTGTCGTCGGAGAGCCGGAGCTTTATTGTTTCAAACGCTTCATCTTTTCCATACAAGCGGCTTGTCATCACTATGTTGCCTTCGTTGTCAACAACGTTGCCGTCGAGATAGAAATAGCTTGAGGGCACGTCACCATATTTCTTCACGGTAAGATCATAGTTGTAGCGTCCCTGGACTTTGCCGTCGCTATCGATCGTGATGTTCATTGCGATCGGATAATCGCCTTCGTCGTTGCTCACATAGCCGGTCATATAGTAGGTTCCATAGTAATTCTTCATCAAACCGGTATCAACATCAGGCGTCTTGTCATTGACAAACGCATAATACCAGATGCCGAAACCGGCCAACACGAGCACTATAGCAGCCACGAGCAGACCCCGCACCACCGACCGGCTGCGCCCGGACGGTGCCGCCGGCTGTGGCCTTCTGACAGTCGTCGCAGGCCGTGACATCTGCGTGTGCCGCGATGTCTGCGTCGAGCCGATCGTATGTGTAGGCTGCGCAGGCCGGTAGGGCGTTGTGTGAACGGCCGACGGGGCGGTCGGCGTGACAGCGCCTGCCGAGGTGAGCATCCGCAGCATGGCATCGGCATCAGCCGGACGCCGGCGGCTTTCCATGTAGAGCGACGCCGTCAGCACCGACTGAAGCTGCGGGCTGACATTGCACGGTATCAGCCGCCGCACATCCTCCGACATCAGCGTCATCGATTTGGGCAGCGCGCGCCCGAGGAGGCAAAACATCATAGTGGCCGCCAGGGAATATACGTCGCTCGCCGGCGAAAAACTCGTTATGCCGCCATACTGCTCCACCGGCGCATAACCGTCGCTGAAGCCCTGGATATTTATGGTCGACGTGGCGGCGCCGTCGGCATTGTAATGCTTAGACAGGCCGAAATCTATCAACACCGGCCGGATGCGGCCGTCAGCCCCCTTCGTCAGCATGATGTTGGTGGGCTTGATGTCGAGGTGCGTGATGCGGTTGCGGTGCAGATGGCCCACGGCGCGCACTATCGGCAGCATGATGCCGCGCATCTCCTGCTCGGTGATCACGCCGCGCTGACGCACATAATCCTGTAGCGTCATGCCGTCGAGATACTCCATCACATAGTACGACGTATTGTTGGCGTCGAACACCTCGCTCACCTGCACGATGTTGGGCTGGCCGGGCGCCACCGACATCAGGCGGCGTGCCTCGCCGGCAAAATCGCGGCGCGACCGCTCAACGCGCTCGCGGGCCGGCTGCGAACAATTCACCGACATCGTCGTGCTGTCGCGCTCGCAGTCGTTCTTAAGAAAATGCTCTTTCACGGCTACCGTCACCACGGCCAGCATGCCGTTGAACGTCGTCGAAACCGTAGCCTTATACGTTATGCCGAAGCCGCCGGAGCCGAGCACCGACTGCACCACATAATTGTTTCTGCCCGAGCTGAGCACCGTACCGGCTGCCAGAAATTCTGCCATAACAAATGTCGTTTGTGTGAGTTTTCTCTATTTTTTCACAAAAGTAACATTTTTTATGCATATTTCCACCAGCCGTTCCCATCTTTGTCACGGCGATAATCCTGCGTGTCATTACCCCGTGCCGTCCATCAGGCGGGGCGGAGCTGGCCGTTGCCGTTGATCAGCCACTTGTAGGTAGTGATTTCGCGGAGGGCCATGGGGCCGCGGGCATGGAGTTTCTGGGTGGAGATGCCGATCTCGGCACCGAGACCAAACTGGGCGCCGTCGGTCCACGAGGTCGGCGCGTTGACATAGACGCAGGCGGCGTCGACTTTCAGCTGGAAGCGCGAGGCGGCGACGGTATCACCGGTGATTATCGATTCGCTGTGGCCGGAGCCGTAGCGCGCTATATGGTCGAGGGCTTCGTCGAGCGATGCCACCGTGCGCACGGCCATGGCATACGACAGATATTCCGTGCCGAAGCTGTCGGCGGTGGCCTCACGGAGCAATTGGTCGGGATAGTGGCCTCGGAGCGCTTCCATGGCGCGTTCGTCGGCATAGATCACCACATTGCTGTCGGCCAGCTGCCGGCTTATCGCCGAAAGGTCGGCGAGCCGGTCGGCATGGATGAGCAGGCAGTCGAGAGCGTTGCACACGCTCACGCGGCGCGTCTTGGCATTGTTGACGATGGCCGCTCCCATCGCGGCATCGCCCGCCTTGTCGAAATAGGCATGGCACACTCCGGCGCCGGTCTCTATGACCGGGATGCGGGCGTTATCACGTACGAATCCGATGAGCGACGAGCTGCCGCGCGGTATCAGCAGATCCACCAGCCCGCGGGCGGCAAGCAATTGTGCCGTGGCTTCGCGCGTGGGCGGCAGCAGGGTCACCGCGGCCGTGTCGACGCCGTGGGCGGCCAGCGCGCTGTGGATAACGCCGACCAGCGCCTCGTTGGAATCCCGGGCATCATGACCGCCCTTGAGCACACAGGCATTGCCCGATTTCAGACACAGCGACGCCACATCGCAGCTCACGTTGGGGCGCGCCTCGAAGATCACGCCGATGACGCCGAAGGGCACACTCACCTTGCGCAGATGCAGCCCGTTGGGCAGTGTGCGGTCGTCGAGCGTGAGTCCCACAGGCGACGGTAGCGAGGCCACCGACCGCATGTCGGCGGCGATGGCGGCGATGCGCTGCGGCGTGAGGCGCAGGCGGTCGTATTTCGGATCGGCGGAGTCCATGCGCTCCAGATCGCGGCTGTTGGCGGATATGATGTCGGGCGTTGCGGCCACGAGCCGGTCGGCGATGTCGCAAAGAAGTGTGTTGACAGCCTCGGCCGACAGGTCGAGCAACGAAAGCGAGGCGCGGCGGGCGGCCTCAAGCATGGGGGTGATATCGGTGGTCATAGATGGGGAATGGTTTTGATTTGAGCGGATGGCTCTCAGTCGATATAGAGATAGTCGTAGTGCACGAGCGGACGGCAGTCGTGGCGGCCGCAATATCCCGCAGCCTCGGCACTCGAATAGGCGGCCCGACCCACGCCGATCACGCGGCCGTCGGGAGCCATGATGTTGATGAGATCGTCTTTCTCCCACTCTCCGGCGATGGCAGTGACACCCACTGGCAGCAGGCTGACAGCTTCGCTTCCCGTGAGCACCTCCACGGCGCGGGCGTTGAGGGTCACCGACCCTTTGGCGAAGCCGGAGCTGTGCGCCATCCAGCGCTTGACGCTCGACACCTGACCGCTGCGCTGCACGAAACGGGTGCAGGGAGCCGCGGGGCCGTCGCCGAGCAGCAGCCGCGGCAGTATGTTGTCGGTCTTGCCGTTGGCTATTATCACCTCGATGCCTTCGTCGGCCACTTTGCGGGCTATGCCGCACTTGGTGAGCATGCCGCCGCGGCCGAAGCCGGAGCGCTCGGTGCTTATGTAGCGAGTGAGGTCGTCGGCGGGATTAACGGTGGCTATGAGCTGCGAGCCGGGATCGGAGGGCGAGCCGGTGAAGATGCCGTCGATGTTGCTGAGTATCACCAGCGCATCGACGCGCATCATGGTGGCTATCAGGCCCGAAAGCTCGTCGTTGTCGGTAAACATCAGCTCGGTGACGCTCACCGTGTCGTTTTCATTCACGATCGGTATTACTCCGGCGCCGAGCATCACTTCCATGCATCCGCGCTGGTTGAGGTAGTGGCGGCGCGTCGAGAAGTTCTCCTTCATCGTCAGCACCTGACCCACAGCCAAATGATGCTCGCGAAACAGCTCGTAATAGCGGTTGATGAGCTTGGCCTGCCCAACGGCCGAGAAGAGCTGTCGCTGCTCCACGCTGTCGAGATGGCGGGCATCGGTGCCGGCGAGCTCACTGCGGCCGCTGGCCACGGCGCCCGATGATATCATGATCACCTCCACGCCGGCATGGCGCAGGGCTGCCACCTGATCGACGAGGGCCGACATGCGGGTGATGTCGAGCATCCCGTCGGGGCGCGTGAGCACATTGCTTCCTATTTTGACGGCTATGCGCCGGCGTTCATTTTCCATATCATTTCGATGCACGGAGGCCGGCTGCCACAGAGGCGGAGAAGCCGGCTGCTTCCATGGCGTTCAGACCGCGGATGGTCAGACCGCCGGGGGTGGTCACTTTGTCGATTTCGGCCTCGGGGTGCGAGCCGTTGGCTTCAAGCAGAGCCACAGCGCCCTCGAGCGTGTGCATTACGGCTTCCTGAGCATCGGCCGGCTTCAGACCCAGCTCCACGCCTCCGAGCACCGCGGCCCGGATATAGCGCATCGCGTAGGCTATGCCGCACGAGGCCACGGCCATGCCGGCCTGCATCTGCGTGGGGGCTACTTCGATGGCTTTGCCCAGAGGAGCCAGAAGTGCCGCAAGCTGTCCCGATGCGGCGGCATTGAAGCCTTCGGTGGTGTAGAACACCACTCCCCTGCCCACCGAAACGGCGGTGTTGGGGATGCAGTAGACTATCGGCAGCGCGCCGGCTTCGACGCCGAGCATCTTTGCGATATCGCCGGTGGTGACGCCGGCGGCAACGCTGATCACGGTCTTATGGCCGGCGGTGATGATGTCGCACAGCTCATTGAGCACATCCGTTACATGCCATGGCTTGACGGCGATGACAACCGTTTCGGCGCTCTGGGCAGCCTCGCGGTTGGAGGAGGTGACGGCAATGTCGGGAAACGACTCCTGCAGTTTCTGCAGCTTGCCGGCCGACGGATTGGCCACCGCCAGCGAGCCGCCGCCAAATGCGCCGGCCCAGCAACGGGCAAGGGCGCCACCCATATTGCCGGCGCCTATCACTGCTATGCGTTTCATTTCTTGTCGGCCTCGGCGCGCGTGGGTTTGAGTGCCGTTTTTATATCGTTGAAAATATCGTCGATGGCTCCGGAACCCTTGATGCCGTGGTATTTGCCTTCCGATGTGTAGTAGTCACGAAGCGGCGCCGTCTGTTCGTTGTACACTTTCAGCCGGGCGTTGATCGTTTCGAGATTGTCGTCGGAGCGGCCGCTTTCGAGTCCGCGCTTGAGCAGACGGTCGATAAGCTCGGCGTCGTCAACTTCCAGACCAACCACGGCGTGCACTTTCGACCCGCGGCGGGCAAGCATCTCCTTGAGCGCCTTGGCCTGCGGAATGGTGCGGGGAAATCCGTCGAAGATCACGCCTTCGGCCGTCTCGGGATTCTCGTCGAGCGTGTGTTCGAGTATGTCGATCATCAGCTGATCGGGGATGAGCTGTCCTTTGGATATGTAGCTGTCGGCAACGCGGCCGAGCTCGGTTCCGCGGGCTATATGGTCGCGGAGAAGTTCGCCGGTCGAGATGTGATACAGTCCGTATTCGTCAATAAGTCGCGCGCTCTGTGTGCCTTTGCCACTTCCGGGCGCGCCAAACACTACCAGATTATACATATTGAAAACTGATGTTGATGTCGTGTGAAAGTTATGAGGATATAGATAAAAGTGTCAGACGGCCGACCGGGCGTCAGGCGTCGTGATCGGGGCTGAGCACCCAGATGTCGGGGAGGTTGCGGGCCAGTCTGTCGAGGTCGAGACCGTAGCCGATGATGAAATCCGACGGTATCTCAAAGCCCACGTAGTCGGGCTTTACGTCGGCCTTCAGCGATTCGGGCTTGAAGAGCAGTGTGGCGATCTTGACATCGGCGGGGTTGCTTTTGCGGAGCGTAGCCACGAGGTTGGCTATGGTTTTGCCCGTGTCGACGATGTCCTCAACCACTATCACGGTGCGGCCTTCGATGTCGTCGGCAAGGCCGAGCACCTCTTTGACCACGCCGGTGCTCGAGGTGCCCTCGTAGCTTTTCAGTCGGATAAACGAGATCTCGGCGTCGGGCAGCTGCACGGCGCGGAAGAGATCGGAAGCAAACGGAAATGCGCCGTTGAGCACACACAGGAAGAGCGGACGCTTGCCCCGGCACTCTTCGGTTATACGGGATCCGAGTTCTTTGACGCGGGCCTGGATCTTATCACTCTCAATGTAGGGCACAAATGTCAGACCCTTGTAAGTAACCTTTCTCATCGGTTTGATTCTTTAAGAGCGGTATCCGATTGTCACCAAAAATCGCTCTATATATGACTAATGTTGCTAAACAAACTCTATTTTTGCGCAAAATTACTAAAATTCTCAGACAATCACTCAGAATTTTATAATTTTGTAAACGCGAAACCAGAAACTAAAAACACCCGACATAATCATGAAGCTTTTTACCACCGATGATATCCGCGCCATCGAGCGCCAGACTCTTTCGACAGAAGCCATAACGACGCGAACGCTCGTGGAACGTGTGGCCGAAGCCGCCGCCACCGAGATTGCCACACACTGGCGTCCCACAAAACGCACGGTCGTTTTCGCAGGCCCCGGAAACAACGGCGCCGACGCTCTGGCCACGGCCATGCGCCTCATGGAGCGCGGCTTCGCTCCCGTGGTCTACCTCTTCAACATAGGCGGCAACAGCATCAAGGACGAGTGTGTCCATTTCCGCAACGTGATGCGCAGCGACTTTCCCGAAGCCGATTTCATCGAGATTGTCAACACGTTCAACACTCCCGAGCTGGGCGCCAATGATCTGGTCATCGACGGCCTCTTCGGCTCGGGTCTGCGCGAGCCGCTCAACGGCGGTTTCCGCGCCCTGGTGCGCTACATCAACGAATCGGGTGCCACGGTGGTATCCATCGACATGCCCAGCGGCATGTTCTCCGACTGGGACCGTCAGGCTCCGGCCCGCGACATCATCAAGGCCAACCTCACGCTCGCCGTCCAGTTCCCCCACATCTGCTTCTTCATCCCTGAAAAAGCCGAGCTGATCGGCCGCTGGAAGGTGCTCGACATCGGCCTGAGCCGCGAAGCCGCCGACAAGATCAAGACCGGCTTCCATCTGGTCGAGGCGTCGGAGGTAAAGAGCCTGCTGCGGCAGCGCGACCCGTTCTGCAGCAAGGCCGATTTCGGCTCGGCGCTGCTTATTGCCGGACGCTACGGCATGGTCGGTGCATCGGTGCTCGCCGCCCGAGGCGCCCTCCGCTCGGGTGTCGGCAAGGTCACCGTCTACGGTCCGCAGTGCGCCTACCAGACGGTGCAGACGGCCGTGCCCGAAGCTATGTTTGAGGCCGACGACAATAAACTCATGATCAACGACATCCACCCCACACGCCAGTACTCCGCCTACGGCATCGGCCCGGGCATCGGCACCGCCGACAACACGCTCAACGCCATCGACACTTTCATCCGCTCGGCCAAGACGCCGTTGGTCATCGACGCCGACGCACTCAACTGCATCGCGCGCCGCCCCGAGCTGCTCAACCACATTCCGATGCTGTCGGTGCTCACGCCCCACGACGGCGAGTTCGACCGTCTGTTCGGCGAGCACACCACCCATGAGGCGCGCCTCAAAAAAGCCCTCGAGGTGTCGAAATACTACAACCTGCTCATCCTTCTCAAAGGCCACTACACCGCTCTCGTGCGCCCCGACGGTAAGGTATATTTCAACTCCACCGGCTCGCCCGCCATGGCGACCCCCGGCAGCGGCGACGTGCTCACCGGCATCCTCACATCCCTTATCGGCCAGGGCTACAAACCCGAAGTTGCCTCCATCATGGCCGCGTTCATCCACGGCCTGGCCGGCGAGATGGCCGCGAAAATCAACGGCGACTATGGCGTCACCGCTTCCGACATCGCCGACTGCACCGGCAAAGCGATCATGGAAACCATGCAGCAGAGCTGATCGCCCCCTCATCACTTTTAATCCACCATCCCTGACATATCTTTAACTGTTTGCGATATGAAACGAATGCTTTTCACAATAACTCTCCTTGCCGCCGCCCTTCTGGCGCCCGCACAGACCACCCAGAAGCTGACGGCCGGAAAGACCAACGAATACGGACTTATCTACACGCTGCCCGTCACCGTGATCGACGTCACCGTCGAAGCCGAAAAGACGGTGCGACAACCGGGCGAATTCTTTCGCTACGCAAAAAAATATCTCGGCATGGACCCGATCGTCGAACCGTCGGTCACCTGCCGTCTGAAAAGCGTGACCATAACCACGCGCGGCGTGGCCGACAACGAGGAGCGCTATCTCGTGCAGTTCAAATCCGGCTCCACCCCGTTTATGATCCTGTCCGACACCGATTTCCCGCTCGCCATCAACACTGAGGCTGTTGCCGCAGCCACAGCGGCACTACTTCCGCAGCCGCGTGAGGCCGAACCCACGATTCTCGAAACGCCGGCCGCCTCACAGGCCATGACGGCCGAGATGCTCCAGAGCACGTCATCGGCAAAACGTGCCGAGCTGGCCGCCACTCGCATCTTCGAACTGCGTCAGAGCCGCAGCGACATCATCTCCGGCTCGGCCGACAATATGCCCTCCGACGGTCAGGCCATGCAGCTTGCCCTCGACAACCTCGACAATCAGGAAGCCGCGCTGACAGCCATGTTTCTCGGCACCGAGCAGACCTCCACACAGGTAGCCACATTTACCGCCGTACCGCCTGCCGGCGACGAAAAGTCGTGGCAATGCGTCATAGCCCGCCTCTCGGCTCTCGACGGTATCGTCGATGCCGATGATCTCAGCGGCGACCCCATTCGCATCACCGTCAACGTCACCTCCCGCGGCACCCTCCCCAAAAATGAAAAAGGCGAGGTGAAGCGCTTCCCCAAAGGCGGACTCGCCTACCGCATCCCAGGCACCGCCGACGTCACGGCCTCGTTCATGGGCTCCGATGTCGCCGCCAAGACGATCGACGTTGCTCAGTATGGCGTGGTTTTCGGCCTCGACCCCAACCTCTTCACCAATAAGCGCGAACCCGCTTACGCCACGTTCAATCCCGTCACCGGCGCCATCCGCGAAATAGGCACCGTCACCCCCGCACAATAATCTGTCGATAAAGCACATTCCAATACGATAAAAAACATCGCGGCGCGCCTCTGTGGCTCACCGCGATGTTTTTTTGATTATAATCTATATTGTCTAAACGGCCGGTTTACTATTCGTCTTCGTCGCCAACGCTGGACAGCTGACTCCGATCCGTGCCGTTAGCCTCAACGTTTGTCGTGTCGGGGCCGTCGGTGTCAACCATTTCTACTTGGGGCGCAGAACCCGGCTCGACATACTCTTCTTCAATAAACTTGCAGTAAACTACCCATGCAATCGCTGTCACTGCCAGCGTTGCCAATACCCATATTATTTCTTTCTTTTTCATTATACTTGACTACTAATATTTGTTGTTACTGTTGCAGATTGAGGTTCCTCGTGACTACCCTTGCTGTGATTTGATTTACCTTGCTGAACATCATCGGTCACAGATTTTCTTTCCGATTCTTTCAAAGAGCCTTTGCCCTTGGCGTCTTTATCGACGTCACGCAGATTTTTTCCGGGATTTTCGGGAACAGTTGTTCCGGGCACACTGTTTCTTGGTACTCTTATCCCGTTCTTTTGGAGCTGCCGCGCAGGTCGGTTGTGGATCACTTTCGCGTCCTTTCCGGATCGATCAGGCTCGGCAGCAGGTTGAGCGGTAGCCTCCGGTTCATCGACGTAGTCAGGGTCTTCGGTTTCTTCGGGTAGTTCCGTCGACTCGGGAGCCGTCGGTTCGTCGGAAGCGGGGACAAACAGCACATATCCGATTAAAGCCACGAGCGCTATTGCCAGGATGACGACCGCAATCCGCAGGCCGTTGTTGGATTTCTTATTCACAGGCTTGCTATTATGAACCATTTGCGGAGCCTCACCGACGGAGGTTATCTCCGCAGCTTCCTCAACCACCACGGCCGCAGGCACTGCGGCAGGCTTCGGCAACACGACCGGCGCCTCTTCTTCCTGTGTCGGAATCTCAGCTTCGACGGCAATGGCTGCCGTTGCTTCGTTGGGCGCATCGATACGCAGCTCCACGGTTTCCGTATTGATATGAGCGGCGTCAATACCCTCTTCGACATGCACATAGTAAGCCGAGAAATTATCATGGCTCGACCGGCATATCTCTGTGATGCGCTCGATGCGCTGCTCATCGGTGAGCGACTCATCGGCCATGATCTCGCAGAGAGCCGCATCCGACAGGCATTCCAGCACGCCGTCGGAGCACTGGAAGAAACGGTCGTCGGCGGCCACATCGTTGGTAATATGCACGGTAGCGCCGTCGCGGTGATCTTCGCGCGCCTGCATGGCTCGTGTGATCACGTTTTTCTTCGGATGGTTGATGGCTTCCTCGGGAGTGATGACTCCGGCTCTCACAAGCTCATTCACCAGCGAGTGGTCCGAACTTTTATAGAGTATCGTCATGCCTCCGTTGCCATCGGGCCGGAGATGATAGATGCGGCTGTCGCCGATATGAGCCATCACTGCCTGACGGTCCGAAAGATGCACCAGCGTGAGCGTTGTGCCCATGCGTTTCTGTCCGGTGGTGGTGTCGCGTTCGGCCAGTGTGTCGTAGGCCGAATCTATGGCGCCTCTCAGCGTCGAGAGATCGAATGTCTCGGGATCAGAATCATTGAGATATGCCGAGATAGCTTCGCAAACCGCGCCACTGGCCACCTCGCCGGCTTCGTGGCCGCCCATGCCGTCGCAAACTATGAAGGTGCGGTCGGCCGAGGTGGCTGTGCCGGGTAATGGGCTGACGGTATCTTCCTGATTGCCACGTCCGCCCTTGTCGTTGATTGAAAGCGGCTGATATATTTTCATTTGCTTTACTGTTTTCATTATGCCCCTCAGACTTCGGCATCTTCGCCGGCCCGAGGATGCGTGGAGAGATTAAATGATATCGAAACGGAGCTCCGTATGGCCGAGTTTGATTATTGTGCCTTTGACAAGACCCACTTCATCGCCGGGCATCAGGCGCGAACCGTTGACAAACGTGCCGTTTTTCGATCCGGCATCGGAGATATAATGCTTGATGCAACCGCCGGGCTTCTTCACCATCTCGATGTTGATGTGATGGCGGCTCATCTGATCGTCGGTTGTGGGAAGCGAAACATCCACCACCTTTGTATGCGACCGGCGGCCGATGCGGTTGGTGCCGATGCGAAGATGTATGGGCTGCTTGCTGCCGTCCCATGTGCCGTTGTCAGATACAAACACGAGCGATCCGGGGCGGAAATCGGTAGGATCTAAAACTACCGTACGGTCGTGCTTCTCCGTTTTTTCCTGCGGGGCGCCGCCGGTAAATTCCAAAAACGTACCGACGTGAGCGCACTGCGGACACTTCAGCTTGGCGCCGACACTTACTCCCGCCGGGATGACGATGTTGCGGCCGCATTCGGAGCACTTGCCTTTGGTCCTCTGCGTGGTTTTCTGCGGTTTCGGTGTGTACATTGCTTCCGGCTTCGGAGCGGCCGGAATGTCGGGAAGGAATTCGCCCGCCGCTTTGATCAGGCTGCAGCGCGGACATTTGATCTTTTTGTCACTGCTGACATTGAACCGCAGACGTGCGCCGCAATTGGGACATTTTCTTATTTCTAAAGCCATTTTTGGGTTGCAGGCTATTTGCCTTGGGGGGGTTACTGTTCAACTATTTGTAAAAACGCCAACGCTCCGGAGCACGGCGACTGTTCAATCGCGCTCCGGAAGCGTGTGTTTTCGTTATGTATCTTATATCTCAATCTCTTCGATGCCGTCGGCGGCTGCCATATCATCGGTGGGAAGATCATCAAACGTCTCATTGGCGTCGACCGAATCAGTGACTGTCGCAACCATATCGTCATCGTCGAGCACTTCGACTACGTCGTAGTTCTCATCGTCAAGTTCAACCACCACGGCATCCTCGTCGATCATCTCCGGCACATAAACATCATCGTCGTCGGAAGTGATCACCTCCACAACATTCGATTCCGGATCGACATCCACCTCGGGGACTACGGTGTCGGCCATCAATTCCTGGTCAGAGGCCAGCATGGCGATAAGGGCGGTTGTCGGATCGTCGGTCATCGTCACGCTGCCGCTGGGGTCAATGATAAGGGCATTGGCTGTGTCCTGACCTACGAGGTTGTTGTCGACCAAAGCCACCACCTGACCCTGTTCGTCAAGCACCGGAGTGAGACTGCCGTCAGGGTAATATGCCACCGGTTCACCGGTCACGGCTTCGACGAGCATCACATACACGCGGCCGTTGTCGTCGGTCCCCACTTCGTAGGGAGCGGCCGGGACCTCTTCGGCTACAAACTGGGTGTCGCCCACGCTGCTCCAGTCGTGGTTGGAGAATGATGTGCGATAGTCTTCGGGAAGGCTGTTCCATTCGTCGGCATAATATGTACCGAACACACCGCCGTGCCATGCGAAAACCCCGTGAGGGCCTACTTCGGCGCGGGCCGCTGAGAATGCCTGTGCAAACGACATGCTGTCGTCGGGCGAGAAAGCCACCCCGATTTCATCAAACGATTCGGGAAGATAGATTGCCTGTCCGTAGGAGTGAACGTTGTCCTGCTGCTCGGGAGTCAGGGCGGCGGTGCCGTTGGCTTCGGCGCCCGTCGTTGCGTCATGAGCTGCGGTATCGGCATCCGTAGCTGCTGTGGATGCGTCGGAGCCCTTTGCTGCCGATGCGCCTTTGTCGCCGTCGACGCTCGGGAACGTCACCTTATCTTCGCTCATGCCCGGGGCACGGGTGTAAGCGCTGATACCTGCTGCACCGGCAATACCGGCGATGACGCCGATCGAGCCGAGGGCAATCACTTTACCCGACGTGTTTTGGCCCGATTTCTTCACCGGCTTCAACACGGTTTTCGTTTCCTGCTGCGGAAGATTATACTGGGTCCTTTCTGAGTCGAAACCACCATTGATTGTTGTCTGATTTGTTGTCATAGTCGTAGGCTGTTTTATATTTCTTTTTCTGATGCAAATATAATGCGATTATTTTCGCTCCGCATCATCCGGAAGCGGATATTATGACGAAATGCCCGCTTTTTGTGACGAAATGTTTTTTTATCGCTATGCATGCATCTTTTTTTCTGCTTTTCGAAGCACGCCGACGTCGCTCCGTCAGGTGAATTTACGTTTACAATAAGGACACATACCTTTGGCCCACAATTGCTTATAGCTTTTACCCTGCCATGAGCTGCGGCATTGCGGATCGGGACACACATAGGTGCGCGCATAGAAATCGTCCTGGAGCTCCTGCCGCTTCTTCATCTGCTTCTTGCCGTAGATGGCCGCCCACTTGTTGGCCATGATGAACAGAAACAGAGTGACGATAGCACCGCCGACGCCTATTGCAGCCTTCAGATTGTCAGGCACTATCACGGCAAGTACCGATGTGATCACACCGAGAGCCATACCGGGACCCATCCTGATCATCATCATATTGGTCTGAAGCGATGTCTGCATCTCGGCTACACGGTCCTGGAAATTGTCATATTCGGTCCCGAGCGCTTCCACACGTTTTTTGTATTCCTGATCCGACAACGGTTCAGGTTTCTGTTCAGCCTTGCCCGCATTTATCACATCCTCGATGCGCACGGCATAGCCCTTTGCGCCTCCGAGGTTGATGACATCGCTGGTTTTCACACATTTATGCCTTATCGGAAGTCCGTTGACAAAAGTGCCGTTGGTCGAATCAAGATCGTAAAGCTCGATGCTGCCATCCTGCACCACCACCTTTGCGTGATGTTTGCTCACCATCTTCTCCGTGCACGGAATCTTGAAATTGCCTGGGAGAACATCACGTCCTATTTCTATTTCAAATGTTGCCATAAGATATAGCTGATCTGTTTGATATTACTGTTTATTTCTCCTTAACGAAAAGCGCGCGCAGATTGCGGAGCGCGTCATACGACATCTTCAACCCATAGACCGTGGCCGATGCCGGATGCATCAGACGCACCATGCGTTTCGACAGATCGATGTTGTAGATATATGTCACATTGATGATGTGTGATTTACCGATACGCACGAACTTTCTGGCGTCATCACCCAGCGAATCAGCAAGATACTTCTGCATTTTCTGCAGCGAAAACGTGAAAGCGAGCTTCTGGCCCGTAGCCAGCTTCATGAATGTGTAGTTCTTGTCAGCCTCGAAATATATTATCTGGTCGAGGGCTATCCTGTAAAATTCATCACGGTTATTGAAATAAAGGTATCGGGGCATAACTACTGCTAAGATAGGTTTATTTATGTCGGTTTATTCTTTTTATAACATTTTCACAAAGATACACATTTCCCCTCATTCGCAACCGTTAATATATCCTAAATCAGCACACAACCCTTTCACCGCCACCCTCACCACCCTCACCGACACCCGGCATCGCTGCCGGCACTCAGTCACGCCCGCTCAGCCACGCCCCCTATGCAGCCTCCCGCGTCCTGGAGCGGCGGCTCCCAGCCGCCGGCATTAGCTAAGGTAGCTAAGCCAGCAGGCCCCGGAAACACCGGAAGCGCTCCGCCGGCCGGGAGGGCTTGCGGAGCGCTTCGATGGGTTGATGGCGGTAGTGATTGCCGGGGCAATCACAGCCGTTGATTAGTCCTGATTGAGGTTGACGCGTTTGAATTCTACGGCAACGAGACCTTTCTGCGCCTTTTCGAGATACTGGCCGATGGTGATCGTTGCGTCTTTGATGAATTCCTGCTCGAGAAGACAGTTCTCTTTGAAGAACTTGTTGACGCGGCCTTTGGCAATATTCTCCATCATCTGCTGGGGAAGATTGGCGGCTTTGGCCTCGGCAGCTTCCTTCATGATCTTGCGGCCTTTTTCAGCATCTTCTGCTGTGATCCAGCCTTTCGACATGTTGGATTCGATGTGATCTTCCGAGTCGAAGTGGTTGGGGTTGAGACCGTTCTTTTTCAGAGCGGCTTCAACAGCCTTGCGGATCTGTTCTTCGCGGGTCTTGTCGATGGCCACGTTGTATTCCGTTTCAACAACCTGTGCGGGAACGCTGTCACGGTCAACAGCCACGGGGTTCATCGAAGCAACCTGCATGGCCACGTCGCGACCGACATGGTAGTCAACGCCTTCGAGGTTGAAACCTACGATAGTGGCGAGCTTGTTGCCCAGGTGGTTGTAGGATGTGGTCGAGGGAGCTTTGATAAACTCGTAGGCACCGAGCTCCATCTTTTCGCCGGTCTTACCGCTTTCCTCAACGATGAGGTCGGCGATTGTCTGGCCGTCGAGCACGATAGCTTTGAGTTCGTCCATCGATGCGGGCTTCTGAGCCATGGCTGCATCGAGAATTTTCTTGGTGAGGTCAACGAATCCGGCATTTTTTGCTACGAAGTCGGTCTCGCACTTGAGAGCGACGACAGCGGCAAATTCGCCTTCGTTGTTAGAGAGAACGCAACCCTCTGATGCCTGACGGTCTTCACGTTTGGCGGCTACTGCCTGACCCTTCTTGCGGAGGATCTCGACAGCGGCTTCGATGTCGCCGTTGGTTTCAGCGAGAGCTTTCTTGCAGTCCATCAGGCCGGCACTTGTGAGGTGACGCAGCTTGGTGATTTCTGCCATTGTTACTGCCATATAATAATGTGTGTTAGAATTGTTTTGTAAATAATTTAATTATTCTGCTGCAGGTGCTTCTGCTGCGGGTGCTTCGGTTGCTGCAGCTTCGGCTTCAGCTTTGGGAGCACGGTTCACGCGGCGGCGTTCGCGACGGGGAGCGGGAGCGGCAGCGCCCTCGGCAGCCTGAGTGTCGACTTTTTCAACCTTACGTTCCTCAAGACCTTCGGCGATAGCATCGCATACGGTGCCGAGGATGAGTTCGATCGATTTCGAAGCGTCGTCGTTGGCGGGGATCACGAAATCAACGTTTGTCGGATCGGAGTTGGTGTCAACCATAGCGAACACGGGGATGCCGAGGCGGTTGGCTTCAGCAACGGCGATGCGCTCTTTGAGCACGTCGACAACGAAGAGAGCCGACGGCAGACGGTTGAGATCAGCGATCGAGCCGAGTGTCTTTTCGAGTTTGGCGCGCTGACGGGTGATCTGGAGTTTCTCGCGTTTCGACAGGTTGTCGAATGTGCCGTCGGATGCCATTTTGTCGATGGCGGTCATTTTCTTGACGGCTTTGCGGATGGTGGGGAAGTTGGTGAGCATGCCGCCCGGCCAGCGTTCGATCACATAAGGCATGTTGACGCTCTGGGCTTTGTCGGCAATCACCTGTTTGGCCTGTTTTTTAGTGGCAACGAAAAGCACTTTCTTGCCCGATTTGGCAATGCTCTTCAGTGCTGCGGCGGCCTCGTCCAGCTTGGCAGCTGTTTTGTAGAGGTCTATGATGTGGATACCATTGCGCTCCATGAAGATGTAAGGAGCCATAGCAGGATTCCATTTTCTTTTGAGGTGACCGAAATGGCAACCTGCTTCTAATAATTGGTCAAATGTGGGTGTTGACATGTGAGTAATAGTGTTGTTTACGTTCTGATTTTTTTACAATTCTGCGGTAGGGAACGTGTCCATCCACAGGATTTAGATACTAAACTCTTGAGATCGCGGTAGGATCCCGTGGAGAGTACCGTGCATGTCGCGGCGCGGCCTTTCTCCGGTTTTATGCGGCATCATGCAGCCGCGGGCAGATTAACGTTTCGAGAACTGGAAGCGTTTGCGGGCTTTGGGCTGACCGGGTTTCTTGCGTTCCACAGCGCGCGGGTCGCGGGTCATGAAGCCTTCGGCGCGAAGAGCGCTCTTGTCTTCGGGGTTGATCTTCACGAGGGCGCGGGCGATAGCCAGACGGAGTGCTTCGGCCTGTCCTTTGTAGCCGCCGCCGTCGAGATTCACGTGGATATCATATTTTTCAGCAACGTCGAGTTTCGACAGAGGCTGCTTTACGATATACTGGAGAATTGAAGAGGGGAAGTAAACTTCCAAGGGGCGTTTGTTGATAACGATGGCACCGTTGCCTTCTTTAACGATTACGCGTGCCACGGCGGCCTTACGGCGGCCTACTGCATTAACTGTTTCCATACTTCCTGCTCTTATTTCATTTTGTTGATGTCAAATACTACGGGATTCTGAGCTTCGTGAGGATGGTTGGGACCATTGTACACGTGCATGTTCTCGATCAGGCGACGGCCAAGACGGTTCTTGGGGAGCATGCCTTTCATCACCTTGATGTAGAGAGGGTGCATACCCGGTTTGATGTGCTTGTTGTAGGATTTTTGCATCAGCACTTCGGGCGAGAGTGAACGCTGGCCGCCGGGATAACCCGAGAATGTCAGATATTCACGATCGGTCATCTTCTTGCCGGTCAGGATCACCTTTTCGGCATTGATGATGATCACATTGTCGCCGCATTCAATGTTCGGCGAATAGGTCGGTTTGTGCTTGCCGCGAAGGATTTTCGCAACCTTCGAGCACAGACGGCCAAGATGCTGGTCGGTGGCATCGATCAGAAGCCACTCCTTTTCAACGCTCTGCGCGTTGGGGGTTAATGTTTTGTAGCTTAAAGTATCCACTTTTAATTAATTGTAAATAAGTTAATTAATTGCGACGTTCACCGCAGCCAAGCCCGGCCAAAGGCTCTGCCTCGGGTCGCATCGTCGATTGTTTTTGGATATAATCGGACTGCAAAGATAGTGATTTTCCACCTATTAACCAAACCATCCCACCACTTTTTCTTCCACTTTTTCCGCCCCTCTCCCTCAAATAATCCATCGCCTCTTTCTTACCCTCCTCGCCTCATGCCGCCGGCCGTCCATGCCTCATGCCAAGGCCGCCTCCCCTCGCCGCCAGCCCGGCACTGCGGTGCAAGCCTGCGGCTTGCGCCTTCCTCTCCCTTATCAAAAGCAGTGCCGGAGCTTTCGGAAGCCCCGGCACTGCTTATATCTTGAGCGCACTTCATGCACGCCCGTGCGGTCAATTGGATTTAAACACCGCGCGCACAGCCGATTTCAGATCCTTGCGGTAGCCGTAGACAAATCCGCCGTCCACATCAATCTGCCAGGCCGTATCGTCATCCTTAGGCGTTTTGGTCCAGTAGAACGGAGACAGAGCCGTTCCGCCGAAATTACTCAGCGCCCTGTTGATCTCGTCGACACGCATGGCCATCAGCTCGCCGGCCTCTTTATCAGGCAGATATTCCGATTCGATCGCGGTTGCCCAGTCGACCTGACCGGCTGCGTCATCTTCAAGACATATCGCTATGAAAAAATCTTCTCCGGTCATAATCACGCCTATCGGTTCCAGGCTCCCACGCTCCGACGTGGAGAGTGTGCTCCAGAAACTGTAGGGCAGCACGTAGACCTCATCCTCGTACTCCACGGCCAGGCCAAGGTCAATCACATCGCCATAGGGAGTCAGCTTGTTTTTCAGCGAGCTGCTTTGCGACCCACGTCCTTGCTGTTTCGGCGCTCCCTTCTTCGATCCGCGACCCACGGTCGACGGTCGTTTCCCCTTATCGGATACCGATGGAGCCGGCTTGCCGTGCCCTATCGGGCTGCTGCCGTCATTGCTCGCCGGGCGCTTGGCATAAGCGTCAACCGACGATAAAAGTGCTGTAACTAAAGCTAATATAAGTAATCTGGTTTTCATAGCCTTACATTATATATTATTTGTTGCCTTTCCAAACGAGGCGCAAACTGTATTTCTCACCGCTTCTCAACGAGTCGAGCTCTGCGCCCGTCTTGTCAAAGGTGTATATTCTTTCGGGATCGGCGGTGAGGTAGAGCCCGTAGTCCTTGACGCCGTTTCGCTCACCGGAAGCTTCAATCAGTCCGTCGGCAGGAAGGACCAGCTCCGCACCGTTGTCATAGCGAAACTGCATCATGTTGCGTCCGGTATCCCAGCGCCAGTTTTTGCTCCCTTTTAAAGGTCCTGATTTCAACACCGTTTCAAGTTTCATAAACTCATCCGGTTTCGGCAGACGGTAGTCGGGATAGCGCTCAGCAATGATTTTTTGAGCTTCGTCGTAAGTGAAGAGCGTCTGTCCGTTGCTGCTCACGTTTTTATCTGACCAGCACACTGAAAGACCCGGATCGACAACGCCATACGGCAGCGCTTCCGCCTCGTCGGCCGGCTGTGTCACATCGACCGTATCCTCCTGAGTTACCGAGTCTTCCACCGCCGCATCGCCACTGCTGTCACCGCTGCCCGACATTCCGAATATCATATATGCGCCGACGCCTATCGCCACCGACACGGCAAGTATCAGCAGTCCAAGACCCCAGCGGTGATCTTTCCATGATTTGCGGACCTCTGTCTCAGGCTTTTCGGGCAGGATTCCCTCCGGTTTCTCATCCTTTTCATCGTCAAGAGCCACCGTTGCGTCGTCATTATTATTATCCGACCCGCCTCCGCCGGCCGCTTCGGCTCCGGCATCGAGCATATTCAGGAAACTCTTCATGCTCTGCGGACGCTGCAGACGGTCGAGCCGCATGGCGGCTTCGATGGCGCGGCGCGTGGCGATGCTCACCGTGTCGGGAAGCGGTTTCACCGGCTCGCCCGACACCCTCATCATGCACTCGGGCGGAGTGATGCCCGACAATAGTTTATATAGCGTGGCGCCAAGCGAATACACGTCGGTTGCCGGCATAAACTTGGTGACGCTGCACGCCATCTGCTCAGGTGAGGCATAGCCCGGCGTGTGGCCGAGAAGTGTCGATGTGTTCTCGCCGCCGACCTCGTCATATTGTTTCGACGTGCCGAAATCGATCAGGATCGCACGTCCCGACTTGTCAACCATGATGTTGCTCGGCTTGATGTCGAGATGCAGGCGCTGCGATGCATGCACATACGACAGCGCTTCGGCGGCCTGACGGATGTAGTCAAGCGCCTCTTTCTCACTGAGTTTACCCTTCTGCTTGAGGATATCCGTCAGCGAAGCTCCGTCAATATAATCCATCACATAATATGCCGTGCCGTTTTCATCGAACACGTCGGTAACCCTCACAATGCCAGGATGCTTCATGCTGCGCTGCGACTTGGCTTCTTCGATGAATTTGCGGTGAAGCTTTTCCACAAGCGGCTTCTTACTGAGGGTGCCCACCGAGATATGGCTTGTCGTGGCGTCACGGTTGCAGAAATCCTTTACATAGAACTCTTTAATGGCTACGCGCTCTTCAAACACGGTGTGCATGGCTTCGTAGGTGCAACCGAAGCCGCCGCTGGCTATAAAGCGCACTATGCGGTATGTGCCGTTGCGCAGAAGCGTGCCTATGGGAAGTGTGTCTGGCATGATTGGTGTGATGTGTGACGGTTAATTTATGCAAAAGTAGGCATTCCGCACGATGTTTGCAAGTTAAAGATGGGCAAAACTTTACGTCCGGTCGAAAAATCGCCTCGCGGCGTGGGATTATGCCGCTTTCTCAGTCGGTGGAATCCCGCATCGCTTCGGCCACTGCCGAGTCGTATTGCGCCGGCGTCGTCGCTTTTCTTATCTTTTTCCATGCCTTGCGACCCGTGACAGCTTCGAGATAATCCCAGAATGGCTTGAGTTTCGACAGCGTCTGGCTGTCGCCGCAGAGGGTCATCCGGTAGTAGTCCGCCACAATGTCGTGCATGCGGGTCACGCCGCGCCTGAGCGTCGCGTCGTCGGCGGCCGTACCTGTGCGCCATTCCGCTGCTAGCGAGGGCCGCGCGAGAAGGCCACGCCCCATCATCACTCCATAAAGACCGGGGAAGTGCGATATGATGCCGTCGATCTGACAGGCGGTCGTAAGGTCGCCGTTGAACACCACCGGATGGCGACTCTGCTCAAGTAGTTCGCCGAATTCGTCGAGGTGCAGTTCGCCCGCATATTGCTGCCGGGCTATGCGCGGATGCACGGTGATGTGATGCAGCGGCATGGCGTTCAGCAGGTCGATAGCCTCGCGCCACTCCCGGGCATCCTCGAGGCCGAGGCGCATCTTCACGGAAAACGACAGGTCACGGCGTTCTTCCACAAACCGGGCCACGGCTCGCAACGCCTCATGTCGTGCAACCATGCCGG
>OHHH01000279.1_pt1 | contig 21706 bp, 14 predicted proteins | sample 1567951 | NCBI WGS metagenome assembly OHHH01 (sample SAMEA3879550, study PRJEB24766) | human gut metagenome | biome: human-associated habitat; feature: feces | place: USA | collected 1985/1987 | reverse complement strand
CCACATCCGGCTGTTTTTCCCTTATAATGCGGATGGCCTGCTCCCCACTCTGGGCAGTGCCCACCACCTGAAAGCCCATCCGGTCCCACTCATAAGTATTGACCAGTCCTTTTAACAGAATCGGTTCATCATCTACAATTACAAGTTTTAATAATTCCATACATTTATCCTGCATTCGTGAGGTTACATTATATTTTGTGACATCTTCAGTTTACTCCTGAGATGCAAAAAATCATACTAATTACCATACCAAAAATGTAAAAAATCATACTTTTTACATTTTTCGTACGGTTTTCTTATAAACAATGTAAAAATAGATACCCTCCGCAACTGCCGTAATCGTCCAGGAAAAGATATAGAGAAGATACAGGGACGGAATGGTGTGGAAGTATGCAAATACGGTGTAAATCCAGATGATGCGGAACACGCAGGAGCCCATTACCACGATAATGGTGGGAACCACGCTTTTTCCAAGACCTCTGGATGCCGCTATGGTGCAGTCCATGAACGGCGCCATTACAAAGGAAAAGCCCATAATACGCAGTCTCTGCATGCCGGCATCTATAACCTCTGCGTTGTTGGCAAACAAAGATAGAAACTGTCTGCCGGACAAAAGCAGCACACCACCCGCAAGGGCAGCCACACCGGCGCCGTAAAACAGACTGATGAAATAGCTCTTCTTCATGCGCTCCTTGTTGCCCGCTCCCCTGTTCTGTCCGATGAAGCTGGCGCAGGCCGTATAGAACGCATTCAGGATATTGAAAATAACCGTATCCGCATTGGCTGCCGCCGAGTTGCCGGATACCATAACCGTATCAAAGGAATTGACGCCCATCTGCACAAACAGATTAGCGATAGCAAAAATGGCGTTTTGGATGCCGGTGGGCAGTCCGATTAACAGCACGGAGTTTGCGGTGTCCTTATGCAGCCGTATTTTACGCACGGACAGGTTACATTCATCCTCCCTGCGCAGCAGATTGGCGATAATAAGTCCCGCCGATACATACTGGGCAATCACACTGGCAATGGCAACGCCCGCTGCCGCCAGGTGCATTACAATGACAAAAAATAAATTCAGCAGGACATTCAGAACGCCCGCAATGCTTAAGTAAACCAGCGGACGTTTGGTATCCCCTCCGGCGCTCATGACACCGTTGCCGAAATTGTAAACCGCCATGCCGGGCAGACCCAGCGCATAAATCCGCAGATACAGCACTGCCTGCTCCAGCAGATCTTCTTTGGTTTTCATAAGGGTAAGTACCGGCCTTGCCAGTACAAAGCACAGGATGCAGGCAGCCATACCCACAATAAAGCATAAAATCAGGGAAGTATGGATGGTCTGTTCCACATTTCTCTTATCCCTGGCTCCCAGGCCCAGCGCCACCTGTACGTTGACACCGCTCCCCATACCGATTAAAAATCCCACAAATAACGAAACGAGAAGGGTTGTGGAGCCGACGGCTCCCAGCGCCTTGTAGTCGGCAAACTTACCGACTACCGCCACGTCGCTTAAATTGAACATGACCTCTAAAAGCTGGGAGAACATCAGCGGAACACTGAATAAAAAAATGTTCTTCCACAAAGACCCTTCTACCATATTAATCGTTGTTTTCTTTTTGTTTTTTGTTTCTCCGCACATGACGATGTCTGCACAACAGTACTATCCCCACGATAACAGCCACCGCTGCCGCGGCAATGCCGATGATAAGCAGCGTACTGTTTTTACTGTTTTCTCCTATCTCAAATGTTCCTTCCGCATCTGCCGTAAATTCTATGTAGCTGCCGATGACACGGAAGTCCGTCTTTTCAAAGTTTCCGTCCTTTTCCACTAAAATGTGACGGTTATCACTGTCTTCACAGTATACACGTAAGGTGACTTCTCCCTGATACAGGGTGCCCTTTTCGGTATCGTCCTTCGGATTTTCCACCCGGTAACGGTACACGCCGTCCTCCTGTGTCACACTTAAGGATGCGCCCGGATAAAATTCTCCGGCAGCCATTAAAACCGCCTTGCCGCCCTCCACCGTATCCTCGGAGGCAACGGAGGCAATCCATTCCTTGTATTCCGCGTTGAGAACGGTGTTGCTGCGGATGCCTGCCTCATCAATCTCGGGCCAGCTTCCGTAACAGCCTGCTTTTTCCGGTACTTCCGGAAGGTCCAAATCGGAAAGCCTGCTGCCGTAGGTGCAGTTTATCTTTGCCACCTCTTTGTCATCCGCCATAAATGTAACCGTGAAGTAGGTAAAGGCATCCGGCACATTTTCCATATTGCTCAGTTCTTCGTAGCTGATGGGGCAGGCGCCGTTTTCGTAACCGATGCCGTCCACACCGTCCAGGCCGCCTTCCACATAATAGTTGCCATACATGGTGCCGTCATCCTTCAGGGAACCGGCAATGCCGCCGCCCGCTTCTCCGCTCATGGAAACGGTGTTGCATGCATAGCTGTAGAAAATATCACAGCCCCTGCCGGTGATACCTCCCACATAATTTTTACCGGTGATATTGCCCATGCTGTAGCAGCTCCGGATGGCATAATCGGCAGAACCGGCAATGCCGCCTACGTCGCTGCCGCCTGTACTTTCAATGTCCGCATAGGACTCGCAGGAAATAATGGCGCCATAATCCGCTTTTCCCGCAATACCGCCTACGCAGTCCTTTTTACCTGTCACCTTACCGGTATTACGGCTATCGCGCACGACTGCCTTCACCGTCTGCTCCACATCAAAGCTTTCCGCTCCGGTAAGCGTGATGTCCTCTTCCGGGTCAAAATCGTATTCCGTGGCAATCTGACCCACAATACCGCCCACGTTGGTGTCGGCTTCCACGGTTCCCCGGTTGATGCAGAGAGTGATTTTACCCTTCTGGAAACCGGATGTATCGTAAAGTGCTTCGTCCGCCACCTCCGTTTCCGTACCGGGATCCCCCGGTGTTATGTCCCCGTCCGTTGCCGGTTCATCGGAAGTATCTTCTATGGAAATGCCTTCATAGCGGAACAAATCGTCCCTGATTTCGCTGGTAAGCTTTCGCAGAACCCTTGCCTGTTCCGTCAGGGCATCTATATTTCCGCTGGTCGTATCGGAGGATTTTTCCAGTAAATCCGCCAGAGCCTCCAGGCTGTTCGTGGCATCCTCCAGATTCTTGTTGAGTAATTCCAGATTGTTCCTTACGATACCTTCCCTGCCCTCTGTGGCGTCCGTCATGGTATCTATATGACCGGAAGCACTTTCCCCGAATTTCTTCAGGGCTGCCTTGTAGCTTTCCCAGTCATCATTGCCGGAAATATCCGGCCAGGAATCGTTGCCTGATATATCAAACCACGGATTATTTCCGGAAATATCATATATTTCCCGGGGTGGATCATCGGGGTCGGGCTTCATGCCGTTGTTGCCGGACACATCGGCAAGGTCATCGTTCAGTTTCCGTATATCGTTGCTGATACCGCCAAGCTCCTGATTGTAAATATACCAAAGGTCCACCGCTGCCGTGGAAAGCTCTTTTCCGGCGGCATTTGCTCCCTTTAAGCTGCCTGATATCTGCCTGGCAATCTGTGTGGCATCCCTGCTCGTCTTACTGATTTCATCGTAAGTGGCATCCAGCAGATCAAGGAATTTGTCCGTTTCCCGGTCCAGTTCCTGCAGCTTATCGCTTAAATACTGGATTTCCAGAAAAGGCTCCATCTGACCGACCATACCGCCCACGTCCTTACGTCCCAGAACATGTCCGTTATTGGTGCAGTTCTGTATGTAACCCTGATGCAGTCTGCCCACGATGCCGCCGATGTTATAGCCCACATGCTCATAACCGATATCGCCGGTATTTACGCAGAAATAAATCTTGCCGCCGGAAATACCCGCAATACCACCGGTATCCGTATGGGCAGCCACATTGGAGGTGCTGTTGAGTTTTTCTAAATTGTCCACGGAAAAGTCATCCAGATCATAAGTTACTTCCGCACTGTAAGTGTTGATTTTACCGCTGTTGCCGCAGTTGTTCAGGGTACCGTCGTTGCTGCCGGCAATACCTCCCGCGGAATGGTCTCCCAAAATCACGCCGGCATTCTTGCATCGGCGGATTTCACCGGTTTCCGCGTTGCTTCCGGCAATGCCGCCCACGTTGGTATCGCCGATGACCGTACCGGTAAAGCTGCAGTTTTCCACAAGTCCGTAGTTTACACCTACAATGCCGCCTACCTGTTTTGCCGTTCCGTCAGGAGCTACCCGTCCTTCCACGGTCAGTCCCTTCACGATACCGCCGTCCTGCACATAGCGGAATAAACCCTTATCGGAGCCTGCGGATGTGATTTCCAAGTTGCTGATATGGTGTCCCGCACCGTCAAAATAACCGCCGAAGACCGGAATGCAGAGCTCCTCCGCACCGGTCAGGCTGATGTTGTCCGTAAGGATAACCAGCTTGTCCACGGACCATTCGTCCACACTGCAGTCTGCCGCAAACTCGCGCAGCTCCTCTTCCGTGCCGATTTCTATCTTGGTATATACTTTATCCGTCTGCTGTGTACGGTAGCTGCCGCCCCTGTACTGCTCGTAAGTGGGAACCTCTGCCGCCATTGACGGAAGTGTGGTCTGTAAAAGAATGAGTGCCGCGCAGACACCTGCCAAAACCTTCTTACTCTTCATGGTCTGCCACCTCGCTTTCTGTTCCTTCCACGGCTGCTTCTTCTGCCGAAAAGCCTTCCGTTTCCTCCCCGGGTGCCTCATCTCCTACGGTGCTTTCCCCTTCCATCCGTACTAAATCCCTGGGGCGCACCACCGCGCCCATTTCACCGTCAATGATACCCTGGAAATCGCCGTCCAGCACACCGTTTACATAGCCTCTGATATGACCGTTCATGAATACACGTCCCTTGGCGGGCAGTGCCCTTGTCACATCCCGTTTTAAGGTAAATGCCGTCTTCTGGATGATAATATCACCCACAAGCAGGGTCTGGGGCAGTGCTAAAAGCACCAGTAAAATAGAAGTCAGGGTACCGCGTCCCAGCGCCAGACCGATTGCCGCTACCGCTGCATTGGAAGAAACCCCGCTGATGATAAATCCCGCCGCCACCAGCATGGAACCGCTGGTTACAATGGTGGGGAATGCCTGGTTTAAGGACTCAATGGCAGCTTCCCTGATATCCATGTAATTCTTCAGATCCATGTACCGGCTCGTAATGACAATCGCATAGTCGATGGTCGCGCCCATCTGGATAGCCGATACCACCAGATAGCCTAAGAAGTAAACCGGCTCATTCAAAAGATACGGCAGGGAGAAGTTCATCCAGATACTTCCCTGGATGGTCACAACCAGCAATACGGGAAGACCTGCCGACTGGAAGGTAAACAGCAGAATAATCATAACAAATACCGCCGTCAGCACGGTAATGATGGTATTGTCCGTTGCAAAGGAGTCGCCCAAATCCTTATCACTGGTGGAGTTGCCGACCAGCAGAATCGAATCCACGTCGTAGTATTGTGCCACGGTATTGCGGATTTCCTCCAGCGCCGCTTCCGTTTCGTCGCCTTCCACCGGGACGGAAAGCTCCAGTACAAAACGGGTGTCGTCTTCACCAAGGAGCTGGTCCTTAGCGATTTTTATCTGGGAGTATGCATCCGTCAGTGTTCCCTCCAAATCACCGGAAAGAGTGATATTTCCCTTTTCCTTCTGGTCGTAAATAAACAGGAACATATCAATAAACGGTACCTTGTAGTTGCTGACACCGTCAATCAGAGCACCGTAATTATCATCATTCAAAGCGTATGCGGAGTACAGGGTATTGGCAATTTCCACATCCATATCCAGCATTTCCGCAAACTGTCTCGGAGAAAGCTGCTCCGTCAGGGTATAGCCGTCCATGGCTTCGATGTTGGCAAGTCCCTGACAGGATTTGACATAAGAAAGCCTGGACAGGGCATTTAAGGCTCTTGCCTCTTTTTCGTAGTCGCCGTTCGGCACCAGAACCGCAAGCTGGTTGACTTCGCCGAATTCCTTATTTACCATGCTCACCGAGAATTTATTGTCGCTCATACGGCTGGCGCTTAAGGAGTTTACATCAAACGCATACTGCGCTTTGTTGGAAAGGAAAAATGCTACAATAACCGCCACGATAAGCAGGGGAGGTACAATGTAACGGGTTGCCACACAGAACTTGCCGACTGCCGTAATCTTCGGCACGAAGCTTTTGTGGTGGGTATTGTCAATAGCCTTGGAAAACGTAAGCAGAAGTCCGGGCATCAGGAAGAATACCGCCACCATACTGAAGATAATGGATTTGGCAAGAATAATACCCATATCGTAACCGATTCGGAACTGCATGAACATCATGGCTACCATGCCGGAAACCGTGGTTAAGGAACTGGAAGAAATCTCCGGGATTGCCTTACTAAGCGCCACGATAACCGCTTCCCTCGCATCCTTGCTTTCATGCTCTTCCATGAAACGGTGGGCTAAAATGATGGCATAGTCCACCGCCAGACCAAGCTGCAGCACCACGGCAATGGAGTTTGTAACAAAGCTGATGGTGCCGAACCAGAAGTTGGTTCCCTTGTTTAAAATTGCCGCTACAATAAAGGTCATCAGGTAAACCGGAATTTCCGCATAGGTGGTAGAGGTAAACAGAAGCACCGCCACGATAACCACTGCCGCCAGACATAAGATTAAAATCATGTCGTTGTTCAGGTCGGAGGCATCTCTTTCCTCCTGTCCGATATCGGAAGAATAATACACGTCATATTCGGAAAGCTCGGAAAGCAGGTTCTCCAGATTTTCCTTGGTGTTTTCCGAATCCGCATCCTCATCAAACGTCACGGAGTAAAGCGCCTCCATGTCGTGATAGTGGTCCTTCGTATCGTCAAAGTTTAACATACTGACGCCGGGCAGCTCCTTGATTTTCTCCGAAAGCTTTTCCGCCTCGTCGTAAGTGATGTTGCAGACTAAAATCCGGGCGCTGCCGTAGGTAATAAACTGCTCATCCATCCGGGTAAGACCGCGCCTTGTCTCGGTGGTATCCGGCAGGTAGGTCGTCAGGTCGTTGTTGACCTTTACCTTATTCATACACAGCACACTGAATACACACAGTACGATAAATACAAGATAAAATCCCTTCCTTTTATCCACAATCAATGTGGCAAGCTTAACCATAAAGGATTCGTCTTTTTTCTCTTTCGCCATTTTATAGTTTCCTCCGATGTATTACTTCTTTTTCCATCCCGCATAAAGAACTATGGATTTCGGAGCGCTCCAGTCGGGCTCCGCCGCCCCTTCGTCCGTTTCGTAAAATGCCGTCGCATTCAGCCGCTCCACGCTTTGGGATGCCTCTGCACCGGTGCCGTTTTCCTCTCCTGCCTCCGGTGTTTCAAACCAGCCGGTGAAGGTGTAACCCTCCCGCACGGGAACCGGGTAAGCGCAAAGGTAAACCGCTCCAGCGGAAGCAAGTGGTGTCGCCGCATTATAGGTTATGCTTTCCTCTCCTTCGATAAGACCGCCCTGTGCCTGTAAAATCAGGGTATTGGTCATGTTGCTTCCCGTCTGTGTGCTGTCCCCGCTCTCTGCGGTTCTCCACGCCGCATGGATTTCCACTTCCCGAACACCGTCCGCGGGTGCAAAGCATAACAAATCTTCCTCTGTCAGTGTATCCGGCAGAAGTACAAGCTTCGGACCGCCGTCCGCCTTCTTCTTTTTATAATAAGCAGCCCAGCCTAAAAATTCATAGCCGTTCTCTTCCTGTGTCTTGTCATAGGAAGGAAGCGTGTAACTGCCGCCCTCTGTAAAATAACTTTCCGTAAACGTTTCCTCTGCCAGAAGCAGATTGTATTCGCCCAAACCGCTCTGCAGAAAATGCTTCTCATCAAAAGAATCGTTGTAAATTAGAATATGTACGGTGCCGTCCGCAAGCGGATACTCCGGTATGCTGTCTGCAGCTCCGGTGTTATCTGATGCACCGGTATTGACTGCCGTTCCGGTATTATCTGCCGTATCGGTGTTGCCCGCCGCTGCGGTATTATCCGTTTTTCCGGCTTCGGTTCCTTCATCCGTTTTGGGACCCGTCGCATTCCCGGTAATCTCCGTTTCGTCCGCCGGTATGTCCTTTCCGGGGTCCGTCACCCCAAACAGGACACAGCCCGCCAGCACAAAAGCGGCTGTCATTCCGTACATCCGGCGCATGCGCCTGTTCCGCTTTTTCTCCGGTTCGTTTGTCTTTTTCCCGCCGCCCTGCAAAAATTCGTCGGGAAGGGGCGTGTACTCCGCTCCCGGACTGTTCATTTCCTCCGGCATGGGATATTCCCATTCTGTTTTTCCCCGTTTCATAGGTGTCCCCCTGCTTCCTCTGTCAATGGTTTCCGGTGTTCATGGTTCTCCTTATCACCTGTTGTGGACATCCACCTGGGGATACGGGCATTCCACGCCCAGTTTGCGGAAGCCGAGCAGCAGATCATGGTTTAAGATACGGTTTGCGGCAAATACATTTTTCTCGGTAACCGGCGCCACAAAGCGCAGCAGTACATCGGACTCCTCCAGTGCCTGCACACCCAGATAAACCGGCATATCCTTGAATACATCCGCATGTTTTTCGTAAATTTCCTTTAAGAGTCCCGGCAGCTTTTCCTCAAATTTCTCTAAATCCGTTTCATAGGGAACGGCAATGTCACACACGGACTTGGAAAAGTTGTCCGAACGGTTCAGGATGTTTTTCATCTCGGAATTGTTGATGATCTTTACATTGTCGCCGCTGTCCGTAATGCAGGTGGTACGGATGCCGATGCTCGTTACCACGCCGCGGAAGCCGTTGACCTCCACGATGTCCCCCACATTGTACTGGTTTTCCAGAAGCATAAAGGTACCGGTCACAATATCCGCAATGAGGCTTTCGGCGCTGAAGCCCACAATCAGAGCCAGAATGCCGATACTGGCAATAATGGTGGTAATATTGACGCCTAAAATGGTGAGCCCGAAACAGATCACCGCAATAAATGCCGCATACTTAATCAGGCTGCAGATTAAAGAAAGAACAGAGCCTGTTCTGTGTTTTTTCGGTTTGACAAGCTGCAGCACAAACAGCAGCAGATTTTCTAAAAGCAATATACTTACTATCATAATAAGCAGCTTCACCAAAGTGGTGCCGTCAAAGGTAAATACCTTTTTTAACTCCTGTACATCAATCAGCTTTACCCCGAAGCCGATGCCGAGCATTACTAAAAGAAGCAACGCATACACAATCACTTTTACCAGGTTTTTCTTCTCTTTCATAAGTTTTCCCCTTTCCTGTTTCTGCCAACATTTTATCTTAGAACTATTTGTTTGTCCATATAAGAAATGCCAAAAAGCTGCCCACGCAAGAAGAGCTTTTTGGCATTTTTCATTGTTTTATTTTTCTGCTGCCGGATTCTCCTTTGTATTGTATAAATCGGGAAGCTCGTCCAGGGTAATCACATAATCGTCGTTGTAAATTTCGTTTAAGGTATCGGTATCATTGTGGTCGGTAATGTGCTCCGTATGCCAGGTCATGAACCATACCCAGCCCGCATTTGTCGTGGTAAGCTGATCCACGGTAGGAATGCGTCCGCATTCATGGAAGCAGATGGGCCTTTCTTCTCCCACCACATCCTTTACTTTATTATACAATGCCGCATTGGATCCGTCATTGTAGGAATCCGCACCGGCAATGTCCACATAGGCATCTCCGGGATACCAGTCGGCGTAGCCGTTGCCGTTGCCGGAATAACCCAGTACCCAGATTAAATTGTCCAGTCCCCAGTAATTGGTGTAACGGTCGTACATCATGACCCAGAGCTTTTTAAAGTTTTCCGAGCCGCCCTTGCCCCACCAGAACCAGGCGCCGTCAAATTCATGGAACGGACGCCAGAGCACGGGAATGTTTTCTTCCTTAAGCTCCTGCAGCGCTTCGGCTGCCTTGTCCATTCCTTTGATAAGGGTTTCGTATTCCGGGGTGCCCTCGGTAAGCGCTTTGTCCCAGTCGGTGATTGTGGTGTTCATGCACTCGCTCCAGCTTCCCGAGAAATCGGAACCGCAGTGCCAGCAGATGGTCACGATACCGCCTCTGTCATACCATTCCTTTGCCCTTCTGTTCACGCCGTCGAAGTCATCGTTCATATAGTCCAGACCGCGGATGGCGGGATATTTTCCGGTGTTGTCGTAAATGTAGTCGAATTCGTACTGTTCGCTGCCCATCCAGGTTGACTCCTGCTGCCCGGATAAAATGGCATTTCCATAGGTGTCGCAGATGTAGGTAAACAGGTCCTGCGCCGCCTCGCTGGCATTGGGGTTGGACAGGACGCCCGGCGTGTAGACCGCATTTTCCGCTGCATCTCCGGCATCGGTGCTGCCGGTAACATTCTCCGTCTGTTGTGTGTTGCCGATGCTGTTATCGTTCTCCGTCTGCTGCGCATTGGTTCCGTTTTCTCCGCTGCCGGACGTAGCGCAGGCCGCCGCGCCCACGGCAAGAGTCAGGGCACATAACAAAGCAAGTAATCTTTTTTTCATAATCATCAGTATTCCTTTCCGGTGTCTTTTATTTGAAGTTACAGACTACTTACAGTATATACCGAACTGGCACAAAAAAGCAAAACTCTTTTTATCCCCGCACATATTTTTCTATGGCGTCCGCCGCGCAAACCACACCGTTTTCTCTCTGCATCTTAGCGGAAATCTCCCTTGCCGCTTCGTCGTACTGTCCGCTCACCAGGTCAAGCAGGGCGCTTTCAATCTGTTCCGTGGTGCAGAGTTTTTTCCGGATGTATAAGGGTGCCGGGCCAGCTCCCAGCCTGTTATCCATTCTGCCGTAAAAATACTGGTCTAACGCCAGGGGAATCACAAGTGTGGGACAGCCGTACAAAAGGCTTAAACCGTTTGTGGTGCAGCCTCCGTGATGAACCACGCCTCTTACATAGGGAAAAATGGAACTGTAAGGAACCGCATCGATAAAATACAGCTTCTCCGTATTGACCTTTTCCACCTCTTTTATCTGGTCCGCCTGGATAATGGCGCGGATACCCGCCATTTTTACTGCCGTAAGCGTCCGCTCCTGCAATTCCGCCAGTTCTTCCGACTCCGCTTTTCCGAAGGCAATAAAGATGGGCTTTTCGCTTTTTGCAAGAAACGCATGTAAAGAGTCCGGCATCTCGTACTGCGCCGCATCCTCCGCAGGATGGTACCAGTAACCCGTCACATACGTGTCCGCATCCCAGGAAGCATCGGGCGGCATTAACTGCGGACTTACCGGGTAAAACGTAAGAAGGTGCCTGCCGTCCATCACCGGATACCGGTCACTCATTTTCCACCTGGGCAGTCCCACCGATTTCCGCCATTTATTCATCATGATTTTAGTCAGCATGCTCATGCCGCTGTAAAGGCTGTTATAGGTCCTTCCCACCTTAGGGCTGTCGTATTCCTCACTGTAAAGGGAATACTTATCCGTTTTATCCATGGGGCTGTAAAAATAACGGGCACAGGGAATGTGGTAATATTCCGCCGCATGACGGGCAAATGCCCCGCAGGTGCCGTACATGATTAAATCGGAATCTTTGACCGCTTCCATGGTCTGCTCCATGAAGGCAGGACTTTCTTTTTTCAGCTTCATAAGCCCCTTCATAAAATCCGCCGAGGTCTTGTAATCCGTTACCATGTACTGCATCACATGGTCGGCATCGCCATCCAGATGGAGATAGGTCACACCCTTTCCTTCTATCAGGGGGCGGAACTTTTCATGGGTTAAAATCCGGAATTCATGCCCTCTCTTTCTCATTTCCATTCCCAGTTCCACCAGCGGGTTTACATCCCCTCTGGTGCCCACTACTACTGCCGTAACACGCATACTGCTTCTCCTTTCTCTTACGCAATGGTCCAGTTCTGGCTTTCCATCTGCAAAGCAGCCATATGGGAATAAATGCCGTTTGCTGCGGAAAGTTCTTCTGCCGTGCCTTCTTCTGCCACAACGCCGTCCTTCAGCACCACGATCTTGTCAGCTCCGGCAATGGTGCGCATGCGGTGGGCAATTACCATAACGGTCTTATCCTTAATCAGACGGGAAAGCGCCGTCTGGATAGCACTTTCGTTTTCCACATCCAGGGAAGCGGTGGCTTCGTCCAGAAGAATAACGGGCGCATCCTTTAAGAAAGCTCTGGCAATGGAGATACGCTGTCTTTCTCCGCCGGAAAGCTCACATCCGTTTTCTCCTATCATGGAATGATAGCCGTCCGGAAGCTTTAAGGCGAATTCATCGCAGTTAGCCATTTTTGCCGCCGCCAGGACTTCTTCGTCCGTGGCGCCCCTGCGTCCTAAACGGATATTTTCCAGAATACTGTTGTTAAACAGGGTAACATCCTGGAACACGATGGAATATAAGGACATCAGGGTTTCCGGTTCTACCTTGGAAACATCCATGCCGCCCACGGTTATCTTACCGCGGCTGCAGTCATAGAAACGGGCTGCCAGACGGGAAATCGTGGTTTTACCGCCACCGGAGGGTCCTACCAGCGCCGTTACCTGTCCCTGCTTTGCCGTAAAGGAAACATCCTTTAAGACCACTTCTCCGTCCTGATAGGAAAATCCCACATGGTCGAAGCAGATGTCGCAGCCCTTATTGCTTAAGGTGTTTGCACCGGTCTGTACGGGGTGGTCTAAAATTTCATTCATCCGGTTTACATTGGTACGGGTGCTGATAATGGCTGCCAGATTTTGCAGTACCGACTGCATGGGGTCATACAATCTGGAAACTACCAGTAAAAACATAAAGAAGGTCAGTACATCCAGAGAGCCCTGTATCAGAAGGGAAGCACCTACCACCGCCGTGGTGCCGATACCTAATTTTAAGATAAGCTGTGCACAGGTCATGTAGACGGCGGTTAAAAGCTCGCAGTTTGTGACTTTCTTTTCCACATTGTCCACCTTTTCATCCAGCCCCTTCATGTAAGCGGCTTCCGCATTGTTGGACTTTAAATCCTGCATGGTTTCGATGCATTCCTGAATGCCGTCCGCACATGCCATCTTGGCATTCATGGCTTTCTGCTGCATACGGTCCGCCAGTTTGGCGGAAGAAAATACAATGCCGAACGAAACGGGCAGCACCCAGAGGGAAGCCAGTGCCATTCTCCAGTCAAAGAAAAACAGGCTGACGGAAATTAACACGGTGGAAAGAATGGCTCCCGCAAACGGCGGTATAAAATGGGAAAATGCCGTTTCAAGGAAGGTACAGTCCGCCATGATGGTGCTGGTAAGGTCCGCCAGGTCCTTCTTTCCGAAGTAGGAAAGCGGCAGTTTACGGAGCTTTTCCGCCAGTGTCAGTCGGCGGGTTCCGGTTTCCACATAGGTGGCAAGGAAGGTGGCATTGTACTGCCAGTAGGTAATGACGAACATCAGTGCCAGCGCAAGCAGGCTGCCCACAATGTAAAAGACAGTTCTTTCGTGTGTAATTTCTCCCTTTAACAAATCACCTACGAAAAAGTAAAGCAGGGAAACGGGCACCATAAAGGAAACATTCTGTACGGCGCAGGCAATGACACCCTTTACCAAATCCTTAGCGCCTCTTTCCGATAACGCAAATCTATGCTGTAATTTCTCTATCATCACGCACTCTCCTTTCCCACTTTCCAGTTTACGGAGGAAATGTAATTCTTCATCATTTCGGCATAAATGCCGCCCTTGTTCTTCAGTTCACTGTCCGTACCGTATTCGGCAATGCAGCCGTCCTTTAGGACATAGATGCAGTCGGCAGAGGTTACGGTGGACAAACGGTGTGCAATCATGATAACCGTCTTATCCTTTGCCAGCTCCTTAAAAGCAGCCTGAACCCTGACTTCGTTATCCGGGTCGGCAAAGGCGGTGGCCTCGTCCAGAATCAGGATGGGGGCATTTTTCAGCATGGCGCGGGCAATGGCAATCCGCTGGCCTTCGCCGCCGGACAGGTAAACGCCGTTTGTACCGATGACCGTATGTATGCCATCCGGCATTTTTTCCACAATGTCCATACACTGTGCCTGCCGTAAGGCTGTCATGACTTCCTCTTCCGCGGCATCCGGCTTTCCTAATTTGACATTGTCTAAAATGGTTCCTTTTATCAGATGGCTGTTCTGGAATACAAAGGAAACGGTTTCCATCAGTTTTTCCTTGCTGATATCCTTTACATTGACGCCGCCGATTAACACCTCGCCTTCCTTCACGTCGAAGAATCGGCTGATGACATTGGCAAGTGTGGTTTTTCCACCGCCGGAGGGTCCCACAAAGGCTACGGTCTGACCGCCCTTAATGGAAAGGGAAATGTCCTTAAGCGCCTGCGTCTTCTCGTCATAGCTGTAGGATACATGACGAAGCTCCACGGAGTTGTCTGTGGGATTTTTTGCATTCCGGGTTTCTTTCAGAGGCTCTAAGCTTAAGATATTATCCATACGCTTCATGGCATCCTCTAAAAGCATGTTGTTTTCACTCTGGAACATGATTTTCGTCATGGTTACCGTAAGGATGGGCGTCAGGATAATGTAGAACAGAATATTCAGAACCAGCGTTGTGCTGATGCCGCCCTTCGTAAACCAGATGCCTGCCGCCAGAATAAAGGCAAATATACCGTTAATCAGAATGGTGAGCAGACACATGGGAATACGCATGCTCTTGGTATAGGAAATCGCCCATTCACTGTAACGGTCGATGGATTTCTTGAACTTTTCAAAGGAATAAACGGTCTGTCCGAAGGTCTTTACCACCGGCACGCCGCGCACATATTCCACGGCTTCGTTGGACATGTCTTCCAGTGCATTCTGGTATTCCTGCATCTTTACCTTTAAGGTCGGACCGGTCATGAACACCATCATTACCACAAAGGAAAGCACAATGGGTATCAGGCAGATAAGCCCAAAGCGCCAGTCAAACGCAAACAGCAGAACCACCAGTCCCAGCGGGGTCACATAAGCGCCCACCATATCCGGAAGCTGATGCGCCAGAAAGGTTTCCGTTGCGCCGGAGCATTCCTGGATGGTCTTTCTGACCTTGCCGCTGCCTTCTTTTTCCAATGTGCCGAGAGGCAGTGTAATGACATGGTGCAGCATGGCTTTGCGCAGATTTGCCTGCACACGGAACGCCGCCAAGTGGGAACACATCAGGGCGCAGATATAAATAAGAAGGGACAATGCCGCAAACAGCACCGCCATCCAGCCGTTATGGGTAAGCCCGGTTGCCTTGGCAAAGTCCGGCATCACGGTGAGCACCTCATTAATGATGCGCCATAAAAAATAGAAGGGAACCAAAGCGAAAGCTGCGCTGACTCCCGATAAAATCCATGAGGCGTAGGTCAGGAAACGGAAATTTCCCGCATAGCCCATGAGCTTTGACAGGTTAGATTGTTTTTTCATAAGAAACCTCCTTTTTTCAATTAGCTCTTGCTAATTAGTTTATGCTAACCGTAATACAAAAAGCAATGGGACATCACTGTCCCATAATTTTGCTCCAGCCCGCTTCAAAAAACAGAATGAGTTCTTTCAGATAACTCTCCGCTTCTTCAGACGGCATGTTGTGAATAATAATTTCAAAAAAACCGTTAAACATCGCCGTCACAATAATATGCTTTAAGTGCGGGGAAATTTCCGGTGCCGGTCTGCCGAGCTTTGCCAGTGTTTCCAGATAATCGTCCGTGGACTTAATTTCCGCTTCGATAAATTCATCCAGCATACCGGAGAAACGGGTGCCCTCCGACTTGCATAAAATCAGATAAAATTCCTTCTGGTGCGCCAGCCCGTACTGCAGCATTTCCTTCATGCAGTTCTGGGATATTTTTCCCATACGCTCCGGTTTTTCTTCATCCGGGAGTTTGTAAAATTCCGCAAGCGCATTCTTAAATTTCTCCGTCAGGTACCGGTAATGGGTACCCACAATGGCTTCAAACAGACCCTCCTTATCCCCGAACCGGGTATAAATGGAGCCCGTGGTGGTGCCTGCCTTGGCGGCAATGTCCCGCAGCGAAGCATCCGTATAGCCTTTTTCCAAAAACTCCGTCATGGCGCAGGATAAAATCTGTTCATACACGCCTTCAATCTGTTTTGCCAGTGCTTCCACCTCCCTTGAGCACATTTTGCAGCGTTATTCATAACACTGTTACGAATATATCACCGGGGGATTTATCTGTCAAGGGGCTTGCCTTTGTTTTTCAGAATGTTATAATAGAAATGCACAAACTGCAAAGAGCGGCACATTCTGTTTTACCGAAATAATGTGTCCTCGGAAAGGCTAAACTATGTGGGCATACGAAAGTGTATTTTATCAGATTTATCCCCTGGGCTTCTGCGGCGCATCCTTTGAAAACGACGGTGTGCCGACACACAAAATCAAAAAGGTGGAGGACTGGATTCCCCATATGAAAAAATTAGGCATCAATGCCGTCTATTTTTCTCCGGTATTTGAGTCCGACACCCACGGCTACAATACCCGGGATTACAAGAAAATAGATGTCCGTCTGGGCACCAACGAAGATTTTAAGGAGGTCTGCAATAAGCTCCACGAAAACGGCATCAAGGTTGTTTTAGACGGCGTTTTCAACCATGTGGGCAGGGGCTTTTACCAGTTCCAGGATGTCTTAAAAAACAGAGAGCATTCTCCTTATTTAAATTGGTTTCATATCAACCTCTCCGGCAACGACGCTTACAATGACGGTCTCTGGTACGAAGGCTGGGAGGGCAACTACGACTTAGTCAAGTTGAATTTACAGAACAATGACGTTGTGGAACACATTTTAGATGCCGTAAACTACTGGATTGATTATTTTGACATCGACGGTCTGCGTCTGGATGTGGCTTACTGTCTGGATGAAAATTTTGTCAGACGCCTGCGCAGCTTCACCGACAGCAAAAAGCAGGATTTCTTCCTGCTCGGCGAAATGCTGCACGGCGATTACAACCGCATGATGAACGATTCCATGCTGCATTCCGTTACCAATTACGAATGCTACAAGGGTCTGCATTCCAGCTTCAACAGCATGAATCTGTTTGAAATCGTCCATTCCCTGCTCCGTCAGTTCGGACCGGAAAACTGGACTCTTTATAAAGGCAAGCATCTTCTCTCCTTCGTGGACAACCACGATGTGACCAGAGTGGCAAGCATTCTGCAGAACGAAAAGCATCTGCCTCTTATTTATGCCCTCTGCTTCGGCATGCCCGGCATCCCCTGCGTATATTACGGCAGCGAATGGGGCGAAAAAGCAAATAAAAGCGAGGGCGACCCGGCTCTGCGTAAGTGCTTTGATGCTCCCGTTTTCACTGAACTTTCCGAATGGATTTCCAAGCTGGCGGAAGCCAAGAAGAACTCCCGCGCCCTGAATTACGGAGACTTCCGTTCCGTTGTTCTGACAAACAGACAATGTATTTTTGAAAGAAAAACAGACGGCGAGCGCGTGCTGGTTGCCATCAATGCGGATGCTGCTCCCTATACCGCACACTTTGATGCGGGCTGCGGCACCGCCGTGGATTTAATTACCGGAGAGCTCCACGATTTCGGTGGCGGCAGCGAGCTTCCCCCTTACAGCGCTTATTTCTGGAAGATGGAACGGTAAAACCGCTTATCGGTTACCTTCCCAAGTTACCTTCCTTAGGAGGATTTATGTCCCAGATTACCAAACGTGCCCTGGAGGCATCCCTTAAGAATCTGCTTTTGCAGAAGCCCTTGAATAAAATTACCATCAACGATATTACCGAGGACTGCGGCATCAACCGCATGACCTTTTACTACCACTTTAAGGATATTTACGATCTGGTGGAGTGGGCTTGTCTGGAGGATGCCACCAAGGCGCTTGAGGGCAAGAAAACGGCGGAAACCTGGCAGCAGGGATTTTTACAGATTTTCTATGCAGTCCGGGAAAACAAGCCATTTATTATGAATGTTTACCACTGTGTGAGCAGGGAACAGGTGGAAAAATACCTGACACCGCTGACCGACAACCTTCTTTTAGGTGTGATTGCCGAGTTTTCCGAAGGCATGGTCGTCCGGGATGAGGATAAGGAATTCATCGCCCAGGTCTACTCCTATTGCTTCATCGGCATTATGATTGACTGGATTAAGGACGGCATGAAGCAGGACCCGGAAACCCTGGTGGAACGGTTTACTCTTGTTATACAGGACGACATCCGGATGGCGCTGAACCGTTTCCGCAAGGACAAACCGCTATAAAACCCTGTTTTTATCAAAACAGACAGAATGATAAAAATTTTGACAGCTTTTTCCCCATGATTATTTTTTAGTCATGGGGATTTTTCTGTCTATGGTTCTTTTTCCCGAATACAGGTATAGTAAAGCCATCGAAAGGAAAAATAAATTGATTTTCCTATTCACATGAAACAAAAACCAACAAACATCAACAGGAGGTAATAATTATGTATTACGGAGCAGGAACTTATGAAGCATTTGCACATCCGGAGAAACCGGAAGGCGTTGACAGAAAATCAGCTTATATTATCGGTACCGGTCTTGCCGGACTATCGGCAGCATTTTATCTCGTAAGAGACGGTCAGATGAAGGGTGAACGTATTCACCTGTTGGAAAAATTAGATTTGGCAGGCGGCAGCTGCGACGGCCGCAAGGATATCACAAAGGGCTTCTATATGAGAGGCGGACGTGAAATGGACAACCATTTTGAATGTATGTGGGATATGTTCCGCGACGTTCCTTCCATCGAGACCCCGGAGGTTTCCGTGCTGGATGAATACTATTGGTTAAACAAGCATGACCCTAACTATTCCCTCTGCCGTGCTTCCGTCAACTGCGGCGAGGATGCCCACACCGACAAGAAGTTCTGTCTGGACAAGGCTTCCGCACTGGCACTTTCCAAATTATTCATGACACCGGAAAAAGATCTGGAAGACAAGAAGATTTCCGATGTTCTGCCGGACTCCTTCTGGGACACCAACTTCTGGCTTTACTGGCAGACAATGTTCGCTTTCCAGCGCTGGTCAAGCGCTCTCGAAATGAAACGTTACCTTTGCAGATATGTGCACCATATTGACGGACTGCCCGACTTCAGTGCTCTCCGTTTCACCAAATACAACCAGTTTGAAAGCATGATTCTTCCTCTGGTAAAATATCTGGAAGCACACGGCGTGCGCATTGAATACGGAATGGATGTGAAAAACGTCATCATTAAAAACGTAGGTGACAAGAAAATTGCCGAGAAGATTGTTTACCTCAAGGACGGTAAGGAAGAAGAAATCGGCCTGACCGAGGATGATTTAGTATTCATTACCAACGGCTGTTGCACCGATACTTCCTGCTACGGCGACCAGACCCACAAACCCGACCTTTCCGATATAAAGAACGGTGCCGGCGAGTCCTGGGACCTCTGGAAGAACATTGCAAAGCAGGCAGTAAACGGCGAATACGGCGATCCCGACAACTTCTGTGATGACTTTGAAGCAACGAACTGGATGAGTGCGACCGTGGAAACCTCCAACGAAGAAATCATTCAGCACATTATCAAGATTTGTAAGAGAGACCCGAGAGCGGGCAAAGTTACCACCGGCGGTATCGTTACCGTAAAGGACAGCACCGACAACTGGTATCTTTCCTGGACCATTAACCGTCAGCCCCAGTTCAAGGCACAGAATAAGGATTCCGTCTTAATCTGGGTATACTCTCTTTCCACCGACAAGGAAGGCAACTATGTAAAGAAAGCGATGCGCGACTGTACCGGTGAAGAAGTCTGCAAGGAATGGCTCTACCACATCGGTATTCCCACTTCCGAAATCGACGACCTGGCTAAGAATGCCTGCAACACCACGACCTGCTTCATGCCGTTCATCAATGCATTCTTCCAGCCCAGAAAGAAATCCGACCGTCCTCTGGTCGTACCTGAAAGTTCTGTAAACTTCGCTTTCTTGGGTCAGTTTGCCGAAACACCGAGAGACACCATCTTCACCACCGAGTACTCCATCCGTACCGGTATGGAAGCGGTTTACACCCTGCTTAACGTGGACCGTGCCGTTCCCGAAGTATGGGGCAGCCAGTATGATGTCCGTGAACTGCTTCGTGCCTGCTACTATGCTATCGACAAGAAGCCCATTTCCGAGGCTAAGCTTTCCTTCAAGGAAAAGGAAATGTTAAAGGTTGTCTTAAAGAAAGTAAAAGACACCGACATCGAGCTCCTGTTAAAGGACAGCGGACTGATTGAGTAAGCATTCTTCTCTCTATAAATCACATGATTACCACAAACGGAACTCCCCCGGACTTTTGTCCGGGGGAGTTCTGCTATATGCTTCCTGTTTCTGTTTCTGTTTTTATTTCTGTTCCTGTTTTATTTTAAGATTACGGCAAATGCTATTGCTATCAGCAGGGTAATGACCCCCGCTGCCATTGCCAGCAGAGTTTTCTGGTAAGGTCTTTTTCCTTCCTTTTTTATCTGTCAAAAGCTTTTGACAGGCGCCTTTTGTTCTATTTCCGGCAATAAATCACGCCTATGCCGGCTCCCTACCCGCAAGAATGGCTTCCACGTCTTTGATGTCCATGTCCGTTGCCGCCGCTATCTGCTCCGCCGTGAAGCCGTTTTTGTGCATATTCCCTACGAGTCTGGCTTCTGTTTCTGCAGCGCCCTTTGCTTTGCCTCTGGCCTCTCCAATAGTAATTGCCTTTTCCTCAATTCCTTCTCCCAAATTGCACATAACATTCACATCCTTCCTCAAATTTTCTTCTACCGGTATATGATACTCCGTTTCCATGATTGTTAATTTTTCTTCTACCGTAAGTTTCTGCGATAACAACGCACCCAGCAAACGATGCAGTTCGTATCCTTCTTCGGGTCCGGGCAATTCTTCCGACAGGCCAATCATGATGATATTCATTAAATTAAGATTGCCTTTCCATTGATTTTTACCGACCAAATCCTCTTGTGTCAGATGAATATGGCTCAGACTGTTCTCTTCCATATTCATACATACCCAGATGGAATATACACTCCGGATGTCATCATAATGTGAATTCACGAAATCACGCTCTTTCTGTGAGGATATCAGCCTTCCCACATAAAAGACCGCCCTGTTTATGATTTTGTATTCCGTGGGATTGTTTTTCTGTGCCTCCACATTCAGGATAATTTTGTTCAGGGCACCTTTGTTTTTCTCTGCAGGGGCTTCCTCCGATGCAGCCGGGTCTGTTTTAACCGGTTCCCATGCATAAAAAATAATGTCAAACTTTATGAGTCCTTCGTGAATTTCCTGATTTTCCGTATTGAGTCCTATAACCCTCTGCCCGTTTTCTTCCCGGGCTGCATTGGTCAGCCCCGGCTCCACCGGCACCATACTGATATAGGGCTCTCCTTCAATATACGGCACCACATCCTCCGGGACCATCCCTTTGTATACATCCACTGCATTTACAAGGATGTTGGCAATAATGTTTTTTTCCGCCAGCAGACGCTTGACACACATATCATACTGTGGAATGGCATCCGCCGCTTTTACTGCGTTTTTTAGTTCTGTACTCACAGTCTTCCTCCTTCTGTCCGGAATAACGATAGATACGTTATCCGCAGAGGCATCCAACTGTATCTATATTATACCTTGGTTTGTTTTTTGATACAACAAAATCTTTTATTTCGTGTATCTGTTTCTACTGTTGCAAAAATGGAATGATAAGCAGGATGTTCTGAATGTTTCAGATACCGGTATGAGCCGGTTTAGAATATAGAATAGTTAGAATTATCTGCTTTGAAAGCATTATAACGTAAATTTACAAA
>OHHH01000277.1_pt1 | contig 21848 bp, 16 predicted proteins | sample 1567951 | NCBI WGS metagenome assembly OHHH01 (sample SAMEA3879550, study PRJEB24766) | human gut metagenome | biome: human-associated habitat; feature: feces | place: USA | collected 1985/1987 | reverse complement strand
AACTGACGTAGGCGATCATCTGGGTTGGTTCGTTGGCCCAGGGCTCCTTGGTGTAGTTGACCTTGCTGTAATCGACCTGCGGATGGGCCACGAGACCGACGATGCCCGCCTTGATGCTCTCCTCGAAACCGGGCAGGCCCGCCAGGAAAGCACCCTGGTCGTCGTGATCGAAGGGACCGCGGAGGGCGTCGCGAAGCTCGTCGCTAAAGGCGGCTATGCCCGGCATCTGGCGGATGTGGGCCTTGGTGGCAAGGCGGCTGGGATCGATGGCGCAGGATCCCGCGCTCCATCCCTCACCATAGATGAAGATGGAGGGGTCAACCTGCTGCAACTGCTGGCGCAGGAGGTTCATCGTCTCGATGTCGTGGCAACCCATGAGATCGACACGGAAACCGTCGATGTGATACTCCTGGGCCCAATACTTCATGCTCTCGATCATAAACTCCCGCATCAGGGGCTTCTCCGAGGCCGTCTCGTTGCCGCAGCCCGAGCCGTCGGAGGGGGTACCATCGGGACGGTAGCGGTAGTAGGCCTTGGGGAAGGTGCGGTCGAAGTTGCTGCCCTCCAGGCTGAAGGTGTGGTTATAGACCACGTCGAGGACCACGCGGATGCCCGCCTGGTGGAGGGCCTGCACCATCTGCTTGAACTCCAGGATGCGACGAGTGGGCAACTCGGCATCAAAGGAGTAGCTGCCCTCGGGCACGTTGTAGTTGAGCGGGTCGTAGCCCCAGTTGTATTGGGGCGTGTCGTACTTGGCCTCGTCGATAGAGGCGAAGTCGTAGGAAGGCAGGATGTGGACGGCATTGACGCCCAAGGCCTTGAGATGGGCGATGGCCTTCTTCTCCGTCAGGGCGAGAAACTTGCCCTTGTTGACCAGTCCTGAGGAGGGGTCGATGGAAAAGTCGCGATGGTGGAGCTCGTAGAGCACAAGGTCGGCCATGCTCTTCGTCGTCAGTCGACGGTCGTTCTCCCATCCCGCGGGGTTGGTGTCGCGCATATCAACCACGGCAGCCCGCCCGCCATTGCAGGAGACGGCCTTGGCGAAGACGCCCGGGGTCTCGCCCCGACCGATGTCGAAGGTGTAGAAGACGCCCTTCAGGTCGCCCTTGACCTCGATGGACCAACGGTTGTCGCCCACCTGCTTCATCTTCATCTTCTTATACTGCTTGCCGCCACGACCGGCTCGGTAGAGGCGGAGCGTGGGACGGGACGGGGCATTGAGGGTGAACACCGTACTTTGGGGAGAATATTGCATCTCGCGAAACGTCTCCTGCGCCTTCAGGGGCTGCGAGGAGAGCAACAGGGCCATACAACCGGCCATCATCAACTTTCTCATCATACGCTTGCTGGTAACTTTGTTAGGATGGACTCCTGCCCGGCCGAGACCCGGGGCATCCTTTGGCGTGTGCCACGAGACGGCCAGGCAAGACCCATCATTACTATTTATAACGTAGCAAAGTCGAAAATCTTATGCTGAAATCAAAAACAAGTGGGCAAGGAGCCGGACATTGGCGCCTGCACCAGCCCACTTCGGTCCGAGGCCGACTACTTGGCCACGGGGAAGAGCGAGACGGCAAAGCCACCACCCGGGGCCATCTTCAGACGAAGACGGTCGCCCTGCTTCACCGTGCGACGGGTGATAGTGTAGGCCTTGGGGTTCTTCTCGTAGTCGGCATCCTTGGCGTCGGCATAGACCGTGCAGACGTATTTTTTGCCCTTGTCGAGGAAGTCGAGACGAAGGTCGGACTGGTGGCCGTCCTCGTTGCACTTGCCGCCAATGAACCAACGGTCCGTGCCCTTGGCCTTGCGCGCCACGGTAATGTAGCGGGCGGGCTCGGCCTCAAGGTATCGACTGTCGTCCCAGTCGGTCGCCACGTCGCGGATAAACTGGAAGGCGTCGTCATACTTCTCGTAGTTCTCGGGGAGGTCGGCAGCCATCTGGAGCGGACTGTACATCGTCAGATAGAGGGCGAGCTGACCGCAGAGCGTGGTACGCACCCAACTCGGGTTGTCGCTCCAGGTACTGAGTTGTGTCTCGAGGATGCCCGGGGTGTAGTCCATCGGGCCACCCTGCAGACGCGTGAAGGGCAGGATGACGGTATGAGAGGGAGCACTTCCGCCAAAAGCCTCATACTCGGTGCCACGGGCGCTCTCGTTGCCCACGAGGTTGGGCCAGGTGCGACACAGACCCGTGGGGCGCACGGCCTCGTGGCCGTTGACCATCACATGGTGCTTGGCAGCCTGCTCGACGACATACTGGTAGTGGTTGACCATCGACTGGCTGAAATGGAAGTCGCCACGGGGGATGATATCGCCCACATAGCCCGTCTTGACGGCATCATAGCCGTAGCGGTTCATCAGATTGAGGGCATCCTCGAGATGGCGTTCATAGTTGATCGTGCTCGAACTGGTCTCGTGGTGCATCATGAGCTTCACGCCCTTGGAGTGGGCGTACTCGTTGAGATACTGGATGTCGAAGTCGGGATAGGGGGTGATGAAGTCAAACACGAAGTCCTTCTCCTTGCCGAACCAGTCCTCCCAGCCTATGTTCCAGCCCTCGATGAGGAGGCCGTCCATGCCGTTGTCGGCGGCGAAGTCGATGTAGCGGCGCACGTTTTCATTGTTGGCGCCGTGGCGGCCGTTGGGTTTGGCTTTGGAATAGTCGAAGGTGGCGAGGTCGAAATTCTCGGCATCGGTGTAGGCCCACGAGCTCTTGCCGGTGATCATCTCCCACCACACGCCCATATATTTTGTGGGGTGGATCCATGAGGTGTCGTCGAGGGCCAGCGGGTCGTTGAGGTTGTAGATGAGGTCGGAAGCCAGGATGTCGGTGGCGCGGTCGCTCACCATGATGGCGCGCCATGGCGTCGAGAAGGGCAGCTTGATCTCGGCTTTGTTGCCGTTGCGGTCGGGGGTGAGCCATGAGGTGAACACCATCGTGGTGTCGTTGAGGTTGAGGTGCATGGCCGGGAAGCCGACGAGTGCGGCTTCGTGGAGGTTGACGTAGAGACCGTTGTCGGATTTGAGCATCAGCGAGGTCTGCACGCCGGTGGGCGAAAAGCCTGTCTGTGACACGTTGCCTGTCTTCTCGTCCTTGAGGTTGTGGGCGCGTATCTCGCTCAGGCGCGAGCGGGTGTATTCATATTCCTGGGTGTCGTAATCGCCCGGTATCCACCATGCCGTCATGTCGGAGGGCATGGCAAACTGTGTGAGCTCGTCGGTGACGGTGAGCTCCTTGCCGTCGGCGGCGGGGAAACGGTAGCGGAAACCGACGCCGTCGTTGTAGGCGCGGAAGTCGATGTTCATTTCAAAAGCGCCGGCTTTGGCGGGCTTTGTGAGGCTGACGGTGAGCGCGTTGTAGTTGTTGGCGATCGAGTCGTTCTCGCCCCATACGGGAGCCCACGTCTCGCGGACATCGTCGCGCTCGGTGCCGGCGAGGGTGAATCCCGATCCGGCGCTGATGGTTTTGAATTCGAAGCCCATGTCGGAGGTGTTGACCACGGGCAGTCCTTTATAAGTCACGGCATAGACAGGTGTGCCCCCGTCGCGGAGGCTGAAGGTGAGCACTACGTTGCCGTCGGGCGAACGCAACACCTCATCGGCAGCGGCGCACAGCGGGAGCGTCAGGGCGATGGCCATCGCCATCACAACTCTACGATAGTTCATAAATAACAGTGTTTTAATGTTTTACGCAACTGGTCCAAAGAACCTTTCATGTGCAAATTTAGCCAAAAAAGCCGACATGTGCAACAACCGGGCGGCTAAAGTTCTTCGGGAAATTTACGGTAGTATTCCTCGAGCACGTGGTGGATGTTGAAATAGAATCCGCCGTTAGGCCTTCCGGCACCGTCGACCACCGTAAGGTATTCGAAATAAGGCTCGTAGAAGAGGTGGTTGGTGACCGTGTAGCCCATCACGTTGAGGAGCACATATTCGTGTTGCGGCTCGATCACATACCATGCGTTTTCCTCGTCCATGCCAGTGCCGGTCGACACGATGGCCATCAGAATGTAGTTGAACTTATACTGCCAGATGGCGGCCATCTTGAAGTTGTGGCGCTGCTTGTAGGCCGATATGAGCACGTGCATCTGGTTGAGGTCGAAGGGGTTGTCGTCGAGCGCCAGATTGGCGTATTTGATCACGGTGTCGCACTCCTGCGGCGTGAGCTTGGCGCGGCTTATGTCGAAGGCCGTCGAGTTGCTGACCGACGGCTGGCGGTAGGGGTTGTAATCCTCCTGCAATGAATAGCCCAGATAGAGATAGCGGAACTTGTCGAGCTTCATCAGAGTGTCGTTGCGCTCGTATTCGGCCATCAGGCGGGGATAGTAATAGTCGGAGTTGCGGTCGTTGATCTCACGGCGTATCTGGTCGAAGTCGGGCTTCTCGCGGCGTATCTTGTCGAAATTGTTCTGAGCAGCCGATGACAGTGCCGTCAACAGGAGCACTATGGCCGGTAATATTTTGCGTATCATTGCGTTGAGTGGATTACGTTGATGATATAGAGCACGGCGAGGCCGCACAGACAGGTGGTGATTACGGCGGGAAATCCTTTGGCGAGGACATAATTGAAATATCGGCGCGAAGGAAATCCCATGGCGCGGCCTGAGGCCATCCGGCCGAAGGCGAGGGCGCCGAACAGGGCGCCGATCACCGCGCCGCCTATCATGGCGGGCTGCGACATTATCAGTCCGGTGAAAGTGCCGGCGAGGGCACCGCCGGCTATGAAGGGCGTGCCGCTGTTGGTGCGGGTCACGATGTCGGGGAGCATGACGTTGATGGCCAGCGCGATGGCTGCGGCTATACCCCAGAAGAGTATTGTCTGCCAGCCGGGAGCGCCGGCCGAGGCGGCCGTCAGAGCGGCGAGAGCGCACCATCCGGCTGCCGGAGCCCATCTCATGGAGCGGAACGAGCCGAAGATCGCGGCCAGTATGGCGAGGATGCTTATTGTGATGCTGACAGTGTTCATGAGGGTTTGTTTGCGGTTATGATTCGTCGGCACAAAGCCGGGCTATATATAATATAATAACGTGTAGCCGGAACGTTTATGCTCTTCGTTAACAATTATTGGCCTTTGTCGGCGCCGGGTGCGTCGGGAGCGGCCGGCTTGACGGCTTCGGGATAGGCGATGCGCGAGTGATACATGGTGCGGAGTGTCGAAGCAAACGATTTCTTGATCTCGGTGATGTCGCGGAACGAGATGGGCGATTCGTTGTGGAGTCCCTCGCTCACCTGCGAGTCGATGATCTTCGACACCAGGGCGTCGATGCTTTCGGGGGAGTGGTCCTTGAGCGAGCGCGAGGCGGCTTCGACGGCGTCGGCCATCATCAGTATGGAGGCTTCGATGGTCTGTGGATTCGGGCCGGGGTATTTGAACGGTGTCGGATCAACCTCCTCGTCGGGATGCTGGTTGCAGTAGGTGGTGTAGAAATAGCGTGCCGTGCCGCGGCCGTGATGCTGCAGGATGAAGTCGCGCAGCTGCTTGGGCAGCTTGGCTTTCTCGGCGCGGTGCACGCCGTCGGTCACATGACCGGTGATGATGCGTGCGCTCTGCAGCGGGGTGAGCGTGTCGTGGGGGTTGATGCCGTGCTGGTTTTCGGTAAAGAAGGCGGGGTTGCCGATCTTGCCTATGTCGTGGTAGAGCGCGCCGGCACGTATGAGCTGCACGTTGGCGCCGAGGCGTCCGGCGGCTGCTGCGGCGATGTTGCTCACGGCCATGGAATGCTGGAAAGTGCCCGGACACTCCTGCGAGAGCTCTCGCAGCAGCGGATGGTTGATGTCGGAGAGTTCAACGAGCGTCACGCGCGATATGAATCCGAAGCATTTTTCGATGACGAAAATCAGGATATAGGCGAAGGAGATGAGCAGCGAGTTGATGGCCAGGGCGCCGAACATGCCGGTGTCGATGCTCGAGAACTGGCCCGTCTGCATGAGCTGCACGGCGCAGTAGGTCACGGAGTAGCAGAGGAACACCCACAGCGCCGAACTCAGCAGCTGGGAGCGCTTGCTCAGCTCGCGGATGGTGATCAGCGCCACGAAGCCGGCGGCAAACTGGATGACGAAGAAGTCCCAGATGTAGTGGTTGAGCGCCGTCACCGTCATGAGAGTGACCATGTAGGCGAAGAAAGCGGTGCGCGAATCGAGGAACACCAGGAGCACTATCGGTATGATGGTGAAGGGCACGATGTAGATGCCGTGGTCAAACGAAGTGTTGAACGCCGAGCCTATCACCACGAAGCCGGTGACCAGCAGCGAGAGCATCATCATCACCCTGAGATTGGCGAAATAGTCGCGGCGGAAGAGCGCTATGAAGCCGTAGAGCATGCCGAGCATCAGCAGGATGACGATGGCCGAGCCTATCGATCTCACCTGCCGGATGTGGAGGCCGCTTTCGCTGATGCCGCTCATCTGGCGCTCATAGGCCTGCAGATAGCGGTAGACTTTCGGCGTCACGGGGTCGCCGCGCTCCACGATTTTCGAGCCGGCCGGAAACTCAAACGAGTTTTCGTTGAAATAAAACTCATATTGCGTGTTCATCTGGTCGCGGTAGGCCACGCTGTCGTAGAGAATGTTGGGCTCCAGGTCGATGCGGTTGGCATAGAGGGCGTTGCTGATGAGGGTGTCGTTTTTCACATTGCTCATCAGCTGCTGCAAAGCCTCGATTGGGGTGATGAACATGTCTTTGCCAACGGATTTCTTCTCCTTGTCGGTGACGCGCAGGTTGATCTGGTCGGGGAGCAGGCGGGTGTCGGCGTCGATGATGCCGCCGTTGTAGATGGCGCGGATGTTGGCCATGACGCGCTCGCGGCGGTAGCGGTCGTCGCTGAGCGAGGGGATGGCGCTGAGTTGCTCTTCATAGCTCTTCAGCAGGCGGGCTTCCCGCTGGCTGTCGCGGTAGTACGACGGGGTGTAGTGGTTCATCACCGAGTCGACCATCGCGTTGACGAGCGCCGAGTCGGCGTCGATGCGGAGGTTGGAGTCGATGACCAGAGCGTCGTAGTTCCACGGCTTGCCCAGCTCGTAGCTGTAGCGATTTGTCTCCTTGTCGGGGATGGTGAGGAATATGATGAGGACGCAGGCGGCGTAGATGGCTGCGAGCAGGATGTTTTTGCGGTTGAAGCGTAACTTGTAGGACATGACATTACAGTTCGTTGCGGACGGCGCTCTGCACGCCGGCCACTTTCTTGATTTTGGCACACAGGTCGCTGATGGCTTCGGTGTCGCGCACCAGCACACCCAGACTGCAGCGGAACACTTCCTTGTCGGTGTCGATGTGGAGCGACCGTATGTCGATGTTCATCTGCTTGGATATCAGCTGTGTGAGCTCGTGTAGGATGCCGTGGCGGTCAACGCCTTCGATGAGTATTTCGGCCGGGAACGTGCTGAGCACGTTTTCCCAGCGGGTGGCCACGATGCGCGGTCCGTAGCCGGCTTTGAGCACTTGTGCGCGCGGGCATGTGAGCGAGTGCACCTCCACCTGTCCGGCGTCGTTGACAAATCCCATCACGTCGTCGCCGGGCACGGGGCGGCAGCAGTCGGAGAACACGAAGTTTTGCTCGTTGTCGTTGTAGACGAGCGAATACACTTCCTTCATGTTGATCTTTTCAGGCGTGGTGATGCGCGGTCCCGATTCATCGGCGCTGTCTTTCGAGGCCGCCGATTTCGACTTGCCGGTGCCGATGCGGAAAATCTTTTTCAGCAGGCCGGGCGACGTCTTGGGCGAGTCCTTGAGCACGTAGCCGTCGAGGCTTATCTCGCCCGCTCCGAGCTTGTAGTAGAGGTTGTCGCGGGTGGTGATGTGGTAAAACGACATCATCTTCGTGAGCACCTCGTTGGAGCCTTTGACCTCGGCGTCGTCGAGGAATTTCTGGAGTATCTCGCGGCCCTTGTCGATGGTGGGCGCCAGCTCCGAGCGGAGGGCTTTGCGCAGGCGTGTGCGCGCTTTGGCGGAGGCGAGAAATTTTTCCCATTCGGGCTTGGGCTTCTGCGACTGCGAGGTGAGCACTTCCACCTGGTCGCCGCTGTTGAGGCGGTAGGACAGGGGCACGAGCTTATGGTTGACCTTACCGGCGATGCATTTGCTGCCTATCTGCGAGTGGAGCGTGAAGGCCACGTCGAGCACGCTGGCTTTCTGCGGCAGGGTGATGAGCTCGCCTTTGGGCGTGAACACCACGATTTCGGCGGCAAACAGATTGAGTTTCAGTGTGTCGAGAAAGTCGACGGCATTAGGCGTCGGGTCGTCGAGGATATCCTTGATGGTGCTGAGCCATGCGTGGAGCTCGGTTTCTTCCTCGCCTTCGCCTACCTTGTATTTCCAGTGGGCGGCGAAGCCCTTCTCGGCGATCTCGTCCATGCGGCGGGAGCGTATCTGCACTTCGATCCAGTTGCCGTCGGGCCCCATCACGGTGAGGTGCAGCGCCTGGTAGCCGTTGGCTTTCGGGGTGCTGATCCAGTCGCGCGTGCGCTCTGGATGCAGGCGGTAGAGGTCGGTGATGGCCGCATAGATGTTCCAGGCGATGGTCTTCTCGTTGGCAGGGTCGTCACATTCAAAGATGATGCGCACGGCATAGAGGTCGTAGACTTCCTCGAAGGGTATGTGCTTCGTCTCCATCTTGCGCCATATCGAATAGGCCGATTTCACGCGCGCCTTGGCGTCGTAGGTGAGACCCATGCCGTTGAGACGCTCGAGGATGGGGGCTGAAAAGTCGGAATAGATGGCCGAGCGGCGCTCCTCCGATTCGCGGAGCAGGGCCGTGATGCGTTCGTGGGCTGCGGGATGCTCATATTTGAAGCTGAGGTCCTCCAGCTCGGTCTTGATGTTGAAAAGGCCCATGCGGTAGGCCAGCGGGGCGTAGATGTAGAGCGTCTCGCCGGCTATCTTGTATTGCTTGTTGGGTGCCATCGACCCGAGGGTGCGCATGTTGTGCAGGCGGTCGGCTATCTTGATGAGCACAACGCGGATGTCCTCGCTCATCGTCAGCAGCAGCTTGCGGAAGTTTTCGGCCTGCATCGAGGCTTTGTCGCCGAATATGCCGCCGGAAATCTTGGTGAGGCCTTTGACGAGCTCGGCGATCTTGGGGCCGAACTGCTGCTCGATGTCCTCGACGGTGTAGTCGGTGTCCTCCACAACGTCGTGAAGCAGGGCGGCGCATATCGAGGTGGAGCCGAGGCCTATCTCCTGCGAGGCTATCTTGGCCACGGCTATCGGATGCAGGATATATGGCTCGCCCGAGCGGCGCCGGATGCCGCCGTGGGCTTTCTTGGCAAAGCGGAAAGCCCGTTCTATGATCTCGACTTTCTTGCGGTGGTTGCTCTTGAGATAGCCGTCGAGAACGTCCTGAAACTCTGATTCAATGAGCTGATCCTCTTCTTCCGGGGTCATTTGTTTTCTGTCTGGATCCATAGAATACTTGGCTTACGGGTCGGGATGGGTACTAATTAGTCAATCTAATCACGATTACAAATTTAGGCAAAAATTAAGAAATTGAGCAAAAAACGCTTACTTTTGTAGGAAAAATTGCAGGATGATGCCGGTGAGGGGTTACCGCTCTGCCGTCAGCCATCGGAAACATACAATATCACGAAATGGGAAAATATAATTTTGATGAGGTCATAGACCGCCACGGGACATGTTGCATGAAGTATGACGGCGAAGCCGAGATCTTTGGCCGCGATGATCTGACGCCGCTCTGGATCGCCGATATGGATTTTGCCGTATGCCCCGAGATCACGGAGGCTCTGCGCTGCAGGATCAACCATCCGGTCTACGGTTACAGCTGCCCCAAGGAGAGCTACTGGCAGTCGATAATGCGCTGGCTCAAAGAACGTCACGGATTTGAGGCGGAGCGCCGGTGGCTGGCTTTCGTGCCCGGCGTGGTGCGCGGCATCGCCTATGCCATCAATTATTTCACCCGTCCCGGCGACAAGATCGTGATTCAGCCGCCGGTCTATCATCCGTTCCGCATCGTAGCCGAGGGCAACAACCGCGTGGTCGTTGAGAATCCGCTTGTGCCGGGCGACGGCGAGTGGTTCTACCGCATGGATCTTGAAGGCCTTGAGCGCATCTTCGCCACTGAGCATCCACGCATGATGATATTGTGCAACCCTCACAACCCGATAGGCCTGCAGTGGGATGCCGACACGCTGCGCCGTGTGGCCGCTCTGGCTAAGAAATATGGCGTGATTGTGATCTCCGACGAGATCCACGGCGACCTGATGCTCTACGGGCGCCATCATGTGCCCTTTGCTTCGGTCAGTCCCGAGGCCGCGGAGGTGTCGGTGTCGTTCGGCGCTCCGTCGAAGACGTTCAATATCCCCGGGCTCGTAAGCTCCTGGATGATAGTGCCCAACCCCGAGCTTCGCAAGGGTTTCTACCAGTGGATGGAGGCCAACGAGTTCTCGTCGCCGTTCTTTACGGCCACGCTGGCCACGGAGGTGGCTTACACGAAGGGCGCTCCCTGGCTCGACGAGCTGCTGGAATATATCGAGGGCAACATCGCCGCCGTCGAGGATTACCTTCAGCGTGAGCTTCCGACGATCCGTGCCGTACGTCCGCAGGCTTCGTTCCTCATCTGGCTCGACTGCCACGGACTGGGTCTGCCGCAGCCCGAGCTTGAAGCGTTTTTTGTCGACAAGGCGCATCTCGGGCTCAACTCCGGCACCATGTTCGGCCGTCAGGGCGAGGGCTTCATGCGCCTCAACGTGGCGATGCCGCGCAAACAGCTGCTCTGCGCCATGGCGCAGCTGCGCGATGCCGTCAACGCCCTCTGATCCTTCATTCCGAACTTTTCTCCGGTCGGGGCTGTTGGATAACTGTGTAGGCGTTACGCGTCTGCCGCATTTCTCCTTAAAATCATGCAGCGTCCGGAAATCCCTCATAACATCGCACTTGTGGTTGGGCTGCTGTTGCTGCTCACCAACATTGTCGATGCCGTCCCCATCTGGGTGAGCTGGATAGGCGCGGCCATTGTCGCGGTTGTGGAAATAGTGTTGATCTGCATGGCTCTGCGTCAGGGCTGCCGCACCTACGCTCTTTACCTTCTGGGCATATTGCTCTTTGCAGCAGGTTTCCTGACAATGGCGATATATTTAGGCAGCAGAGCCGGACATCTTTCACCGCCTTCCGCGTCGAAAGCATCCTCCAATGCCTCCTCCAATCTGGAAAACATAGGGTTGGGCATCGCCACCACCGGGTTCATACTCCTGTTTCTCTTCGACCTCCTGCGTGCTTGGCTGGCATTCCGGTCACGTCGTGCTCCCGAAGCCTATCGAGGCTCATCATTGTTCCGCTATCGCATCGTCATCCGCCTGGGCATACTGTTTTTCGCCGCTTCCGGCGTGTTCATACTCTTTATTGCATCCTGAATGTCGAGAAAAAGCGCTGTGCCGGGAACGAAGTCCGCAACACAGCGCCTTTGTATGGTGGAATGGGGCCGTGATTATTTGAAGATGTACTGTTTGGAGATCGATTCGTTGTTGTGCACGCGGCGGATGGTGTCGGCAAAGAGATGAGCCACGGAGAGGATTGTGGCTTTCTTGCAGGCTTTGTTGAACGGAATCGAGTTGGTGAAGATCATTTCGGTCATGGCCGAGGCGTCGACGCGTTCGCTGGCCGGATCGCTCATGATGGCATGCGATGCAAGGGCGCGAACGGATTTGGCGCCTTTCGACATCATCAGGTCGGCGGCTTTGGTTATGGTGCCTGCGGTGTCGACCATATCGTCGATCAGGATCACGTTTTTGTCCTTCACGTCACCTATCACGGTCATCGATTCGACAACGTTGGCTTTGGCGCGGTGTTTGTGGCAGAGCACCAGGGGCACGTTGAGATATTTGGCGTAGGAGTTGGCGCGTTTGGCACCGCCCACATCGGGAGTGGCCACAACCATATCTTCAAGCTTGAGGCTCTCGATGTAGGGGATGAACACAGAAGAAGCATAGAGGTGATCGACGGGCACGTTGAAGAAGCCCTGAATCTGATCGGCATGCAAATCCATGGTGATCACACGGTTGACGCCGGCTGTGGTCAGAAGGTCGGCCACGAGTTTGGCGGCTATCGACACACGCGGTTTGTCCTTGCGGTCCTGACGGGCCCAGCCGAAGTAGGGGATAACGGCGATAATGGAGTGGGCCGAGGCGCGCTTGGCGGCATCGATCATGAGCAGCAGCTCCATGAGGTTGTCGCAGTTGGGGAATGTCGACTGCACGAGATACACTTCACAACCGCGGACGGTTTCTTCGAACGACACTTCAAATTCGCCGTCGGCGAAGTGCTGCACGTTCATTTTGCCGAGTTCTACACCGAGATCTTTGCAGATCTCCTCGCCCATGTAGCGTGATGCTGTTCCGGCGAAAATCTTGATAGGATGAACAATAGACTGCATATTGTTGGTTGGGATGAGTTTGATTGCTGCAAAGTTACGAATTTAGTGCTATATTGCCATGATTTACCGGCCCTTTATTTTGCCTTTTTCTTTGACTGTTTTGTGGCGGGCTTTGCTGCGGGTGCGGCACCGGGTTTTTCGAGGCGGAGGATTGCGGCGCCGTGGGCGGGGAGGGTGAGCTCGGCGGGGGCGTCGGCTGTGAAGCGGATGGCGCGGGTGTCGCCGCTGAGCAGGTCGGTGGCGGTGCGGTCGCCCGGCGCGATGCCGAGGAAATCAAAGGCGTGCTGCGGGATGTTGATGGCTATGTGGGCGGCGGTGTCGCCGAAGTTCACGGCTATCAGCAGCGTGTCGTCGCCGTGGTGACGCAGATAGGCATAGTGGCGGTGAGGGTCGAAGCGCGGGTTCGACAGGTTGACATACATGAGGTCGAACATCACGCCTTCGCGGATGGCCGGTTCGCTGTTGCATAGCTTCAGCAGGGTGGCATATTGCTTGCGCAGGCGGCGCTCGGCGGCCGTCATGCGTGTCATCGAGGGCGCGCCCGACTGCAGCCAGCGGCGCAGCGTCGGTATGCTCCAGTAGTCAAAGATGGTGGTGCGGCCGTCGGCGCCGCTGAAGCCTTCGGTGTCGGCGCCTTTCTCGCCCAGCTCCTGGCCGGAATAGATCATCATGGCGCCGGTGCCAAGCGTGGCGGCTACGACGAGCGAGGGCATCACGAACGAGGCGTCGCCGGCATATTGCGGCGAGGCGAAGCGCTGCTCGTCGTGGTTTTCGAGGAAGTTGAGCATGTGGGGTCCCATGTCGCCCAGCCGCTGCCAGCAGTCGGTGATGCGGGCGGCCGAGTGGTTGCAGGTCTGTATGTTGCGCAGGGTGTCGTAGAGGTTGACCTTGTCGTAGAGATAGTCGAAGCCGCCGATGTGGATATACGGCCAGTAGAGATTGACGTCGTAGATCTCGGCGATGAAGATGATGTCGGGGTAGCTCGCCTTCACCTGACGGATAGCCCATTGCCAGAATTCGAGAGGCACCATGTGGGCCATGTCGCAGCGGAAGCCGTCGATGCCTTTCGATGCCCAGTAGAGGAGGATGTGGAGCATCTTGAACCATGTGTCGGGCACTGGAGTGAAATGGCGTGTGCCGTCGCCGTAGTCCACGCCGTAGTTGAGCTTGACGGTCTCATACCAGTCGTTTTTGCCCGGGAAGGCGGTGAAGCAGTCGTTGCCGGTGGCCTTGGCCGGGAATTCGACGTATTCGTCGGCTCCGGTGCCGAGCGGTATCGAGGGCTCGAAACGCTGGTTGGGTATGTAATAGAAGTTGTTGCGTGGCGAGAAAAATTTCGTCGTGTCGTCGTAGGCGCCGAAATCGGACGGGGCATCGGCGGGCCGGGCGTCGGAGTGATACTGGCGGGCCACATGGTTGGGCACGAAGTCGAGGATCACTTTCATGCCGGCATCGTGGATGCGCTGCACCGTGGCCTCAAATTCGAGCATGCGGTCGGGCACGCTGACGGCAATGTCGGGGTCAACAGCGTAATAGTCCTTGATGGCGTAGGGTGATCCGGCGCGGCCTTTCACCACGTAGGGGTTGTCGCGGCGGATGCCGTAGGCCGAATAGTCGGTTTTCTGGGCGTGCTCGATGACGCCGGTGAGCCACACATGCGTGATGCCCATGTCGCGGAGCGAGTGCAGCACTTTGTCCGAGATGTCGGCCAGTTTTCCCGAACCGTTCTGCTCTATGGTGCCGTCGGGCACGCAATGGTCGTTGCAGTTGCCGAACAGGCGCGGCAACAACTGATATATTACAGGCTTATTCATAATCGGTTGCATATTTTCCCGCAAAATTAGCAAAATCTATTTGCCCATGCAACATCCCATTCAACATCCCCGCGTCAGTCAGCGTCCGCGCCCGTCGTAAATATATAAAAAATGAATGCGGCCCATCATCAACGACGATCCGCATTCAAAGGGGGGAATATATTACTTATATAAGGGGATGGGATTATTCTTGTTCAGCGCGGGGTTCGCGGGGCTGACGGGGACCACGGTCGCTGCGGTTGTCGCGACGGGGACCGCGATCGCCACGGTCGCCACGGTCACGGCGCGGACCGCGTTCGCCGCGGGGTGCGCGTTCGCGTTCCACATAGCCTTCGGGCTTGGGCTGAAGGGCACGCATCGACAGACGGTATTTGCCCGTTTTCTTGTCGATTTCGATGAGCTTCACTTCCACTTCGTCGCCTTCCTTGAGGCCGCTGGCTTCCATGTCGGGCAAACGGTCCCAGGAGATTTCCGAGATGTGGAGCAGGCCGTCGCGGTTGGGCATGAATTCGACAAATGCGCCGAAGTCGAGGATCGAGCGTACGGTGCCTTTGTAGACTTTGCCTTCTTCGGGCAGCGCGACGATGGCGTTGATCATGTCGAGAGCCTTGTCGATGGATGCCTTGTTGGCGGCAGCCACTTCGATGTAGCCGCCTTCGTCGATCTCGTCGATCGAAACGGTGGCACCGCTCTCTTCCTGGATGCCCTGGATCACTTTTCCGCCCGGGCCTATGACAGCGCCGATCAGCTCTTTGGGAATGAGCATGGTGACGATGCGGGGCACGTGAGGCTTGTAGTCCTCGCGCGGAGCGGAGATGGTTTCGTTGATCTTGCCGAGGATGTGCAGACGGCCTTCGCGGGCCTGGTTGAGGGCTTTTTCGAGGATCTCATAAGAGAGGCCGTCACATTTGATATCCATCTGTGTGGCGGTGATGCCTTCGGTGGTGCCGGTGACTTTGAAGTCCATGTCGCCGAGGTGGTCCTCATCGCCGAGAATGTCGCTGAGCACAGCCCAGCGGCCTGTCTTGGAGTCGGAGATAAGACCCATGGCGATGCCGCTGACGGGGCGTTTCATCTTGACGCCTGCATCGAGCAGGGCGAGGGTGCCGGCGCATACGGTGGCCATCGACGACGAACCGTTGGATTCGAGGATGTCACTCACTACGCGGCAAACGTAGGGGAAGTTGTCGGGGAACATGCGCTTGAGGGCGCGGTGGGCGAGGTTGCCGTGGCCGATCTCGCGGCGGCCTACGCCGCGCTGCGGACGGGCTTCACCGGTCGAGAAGGGAGGGAAGTTGTAGTGGAGGAGGAAGCGCTCGCGGCCCTGGTTGATCACGTCGTCAACGATCTTCTCGTCGAGCTTCGTGCCCAGTGTCACTGTGGAGAGCGACTGTGTCTCGCCGCGGGTGAAGATGGCCGATCCGTGAGGGCCGGGAAGATAGTCCACCTCGCACCAGATGGGGCGGATCTCGGTGGTCGTGCGGCCGTCGAGACGGATGCCTTCGTCGAGCACGCAGTTGCGCATGGCCTCTTTCTCAACGTCGTGATAGTAGCGTTTTACAAGGGGTTCTTTCTCTTCGCGTTCCTCTTCGGGAATAGATTCGATATATTCGTTGCAGATCGCCTCAAAGGAGTCGGCACGCCAGTGTTTGTCGGCGCAGCCCGCTTTTGCGATTGCATAGGCTTTGTCGTAGCATTTTTCGTGAACGTCGGCGCGGAGGGCTTCGTCGTTCACTTCGTGGCAGTATTCGCGTTTCACCACGCCAACGGCTTCGGCGAGCTCCATCTGAGCCTTGCACTGCACCTTGATGGCTTCGTGGGCGGCTTTGAGGGCGGCCAGAAGGTCGGCTTCCGACACTTCGTTCATCTCGCCTTCGACCATCATGATGTTGTCGTAGGTGGCGCCTACCATGAGGTCCATGTCGGCTTTCTCAAGCTGCTCGAAGGTGGGGTTGATCACGAATTCGCCGTCGATGCGGGCCACGCGCACTTCGGAGATCGGGCCGTTGAAGGGGATGTCGCTGACAGCGATGGCTGCCGAAGCGGCAAGGCCGGCGAGTGCGTCGGGGATGTCGACGCCGTCGGTGGAATAAAGCATCACGTTGACGAAGGTGTCGGCGTGATAGTTGTCGGGGAATAACGGACGGAGCACGCGGTCAACCAGACGTGCTGTGAGGATCTCATAGTCCGATGCGCGGCCTTCGCGTTTGAGGAAGCCGCCGGGGAAACGTCCGAACGAGGAGAATTTTTCTTTATACTCTACAGTCAGGGGCATGAAATCGACCCCTTCGCCGGCCTCCTTGGCCGAAACAATTGTTGCGAGGAGCATCGTATTGCCCATGCGCAACTCTACCGCTCCATCGGCTTGCTTGGCCAGTTTGCCTGTCTCGAGAGTGATCTCACGACCGTCGGGAAGCGCGATGGTTTTCTTGATTGGGTTCAGCATAAAATTTTATGTATCGATGTTTTGTCTATGATTTGTCTAAAAAATCGCACAAAGTTACTAATTTATTATGAGATAATTAGCACCCGTCAGAAAATAAATGTTAAAAGCCTGCGGCGGAACCGGAATGGCTGACGCGCGGGGAGGCGGCGCCCGGCGGCCGGAGGGTTGGCGGGGAGTGTAAATCGCCGGCTTGCGCAGCGGTAAGTTGTTGTCTTATAGGTGTGTGAGCGCTGAAAGAGGTTGGTTGCAACGCTCCGTTCCTCCGGTTTATGACGGGGAATGAGGAGCGTTTTTTTGCTGCGGGCGGCGAAACTTTTTGGGGTGTTGAAGTGTCATATTTTATGAAGATGATGTGATTCCTTCGAAGAAAATGCTATTTCAACTGAGAGCTTGTTTAATAATAAATGTTGACGGCAGGGTCGCATAGCTTAAGTGACATTAATTACAACACAGCTCATGGAATTCAACAACAATTGTATTATAATTTAACATTATGTTATCTATTATAAAGAAAGTTACATCAGACCTGTCATTCGCCGGCATCTTTGCGTCTGTTCTTCGGTCGTTATGGAACCCCATAACTCCCTCATCACAGACACAAATATACTCGACGACTGACAGCCCTGCCGTTAACATTTATTATTAAACAAGCTCTGAGAATTTACGGCTTCAACATTTATAATCCCTGAATTACACTACGGCCATGCGAATGTTCGGTATTGAACTGCGGCGCGATTCGCGCCCTGATTATCCTCATAAAGTGGGCCTCGCCCTGAGCGGCGGCGGCGCACGTGGTTTTGCGCATGCGGGCGCCATCGAGGCGATGCTTGAGGTGGGCCTGCGCCCCGACATAGTGTGCGGCGTCAGCGCCGGTTCGGTGGTGGCGGTGATGCATGCCGCCGGCATTCATCCGCGCGAGATGCTCGACATGTTTGCCGAATTGAAATTCAACGATCTGTGCTCGCTCAACATGCCGAAGGAAGGCTTCTTCCGCCTCGACCGCTTCAAGGATTTCCTGCGCCGCAACATTCCCTATGAACGCATCGAGCAGCTGCCGGTGCCTACAGTGGTGTGCGCAACGAACTTCGATACGGGCAAGAAGGTGGCTTTCACGCGCGGCAACATTGCCGACTGTGTGGCGGCGTCGTGCTGCATTCCCATCGTGTTCAATCCCATCACCATCGGCAATACGCGCTATGTTGACGGCGGTGTGCTGGCCAACCTCCCGGCATGGGCCATCCGCGACAAATGCCGTTTCCTGGTGGGTGTCAACTGCTCGCCTCTGGTTCACGCCTCGAAGGCTAAGGATTCGATTGTGGGCATTGCCATGCGCTCCTATGAGCTGATGTCGAAAAACAACGCCACGGCCGATATGGCCATGTGCGACATGGTGATCCGCACCGATGCGATAGCGCGCTACAAGGTGTTTGATCTCAAGCGTATAGAGATGGTCTACCGCAGCGGCTATTCGTCGACGATGCAATATTTTCAATCCAAGGGAATCGTGCCCAGACCCGAATGATGCGTCAGCGGCGCACGATCAGCGCCGATGCCATGGCGGCAATGCCCTCGCCGCGGCCTGTGAATCCGAGCCGCTCGGTGGTGGTGGCTTTCACCGACACGCGGTCGGCTTCGATGCCGAGGTCGGCGGCTACGGTGCGCTGCATCTCGTCGATGTAGGGCAAAAGCTTGGGTTTCTGGGCTATGATGGTGATGTCGGCGTTGCCCGGCGTGTAGCCTTTCTCGGCGAGCAGCTCCACCACGCGGCGCAGGAGCACGCGTGAGTCGGCGCCGGCGTAGGCCGGATCGGTGTCGGGAAAGTGATAGCCTATGTCGCGCAGGGCGGCAGCGCCGAGGAGGGCGTCGCAGAGGGCATGGAGCGCCACGTCGGCGTCGCTGTGTCCGAGCAGTCCCAGCTCCGACGGCACGTTGACGCCGCAGAGCCACAGCCGGCGGTCGGGTGCGAACCGGTGCACGTCGAATCCGTTGCCGGTGCGTATGTCGGTGATCATGACGGTAGGTGGGGGTGTGTGAGCGTTGACGGAGGGGTTATCTGTTGCGGCCGAAGAGATCGCGCAGGCCGTCCATGTCGAAGGTGAGCGTGAAGCGCAGCGTCTGGTCCAGGGGCGATGTCTGGGCGGTGGCCAGCATATAGGCGGCGTCGAGACGCACCACGTTGAGCGAGAAACCGGCGCCGACGCTGAAATACTGGCGGTTGCCTTTCATGGCATTTTCGTAGAAATAGCCGGCGCGCAGGAAAAACTGCTGGTTGTAGTTGTATTCGGCGCCGAGCGACCATGTGATCTCTTTCAGCTCTTCCTTGAAGCCGCCGGGGGCGTCGGAGAATGATTTGAAGATGCCGGTGATAGGCGACATGTTTTCCCAATTCTCGAGTGCTTCGGTGTATTCGCGCTGCTGCTCGAGGTTTTCGGGCGTGTTTTCAGGCGCGGTCACATAATCTTTTTCGCGCGGACGCGTGGGCACGAGCAGTTTGTTGAGGTCGACCGACAGCGCCAGCGTGTGGTAGTCGGCCAGCGGGAAGGCGAATGTGGTGCCGAGGCGGAGGTTGGTGGGGAGGAATGCCGGATCGTCGCCGTGGTTATACGACACTTTCGTACCGATGTTGGAGATGTTCCAGCCCCACGACCACTGGCATTCGTTGCGGCCTATGATGGGATAGGTGTTGAAATAGCCCGAGATGTCGGCCGAGAATGCCGAGGCTCCCGACCGGCGAGTCGTTGAAGCCTAAGTCGCTGTAGATGTAGCGGAACACAACGCCCATCGAGAATTTCTCCGACAGTTTGCGCGAATAGCCGATGTCAAACGCCATCTCATAGGGGTTGAGCGTCTGGCTCACTTCGTTCTGCTGGTTGGTGGTCACCTCGCCCAGCGAGAAATAGCGCAGCGAGGCGCTGAGCGCCTGGTTGTCGCCGCTGCCTATCTTCCAGTAGCCCGCCACGTTGGCAAGAAAGATGTCGTTGACAAGTTTGCGCAGCCACGGGGTGTAGCTCAGCGATGCCGCTCCCTTGCTGTAGGCGAAGGCATATTTCGAGGGGTTCCAGTATTGCGAGTTGGCGTCGGGGTCGGTGGCGGCGCCGATGTCGCCCATCGAGGCGCCGCGCGCGTCGGGGGCTATGCTCAGTGAGGTGACGCCCGTCTGGATGGGGTTGAACTCGTCTTTCACTCCGTTGTCCTGTGCCTGTGCGGCCGGCACTGCCAGTGCCAGTGCGGTAACGGCTGCGGCCACGGCCCGGAATAGTATGTTATTTCTCATTTGTCTGTGTCGGTTTATATTCTATTATAACTGATAATCGGCGCGTTTATTGTGCATCGCCTTATTTTAACGCGAGCACACACACGAATCGGGTCAGCGAATCGGATCAGTGTATTTTCAGACTGATGCACACGTTGCCGTCGAGGCTGCAGGATATATGCGTGCCTGTCTGCACGGATTTCGGAGGCGTTATGCGGTAGGGCATGATGAGGTCGCCGGTCTTGATGGTGGAATAGCGGCTCACCGCGGCCACGGCTTCGGCAGCGGCGTCGTTGACGTGGCTGAGGGTCACGCTCGTTTCGTTGACCTGCGCCTCGGTGGCGGGGCCGAAACTGTCGGCGGCCATCCACTCGCCGGCGGTGAAGGCGGTGTCGAATATCGAGGCGACGGCATCGGGGCGCCCTGCGCTGCGCAGCATCTCGGTAAGGGTCACCGGCACCAGACGCATGGCCACTGTCAAGGCGTCGAAATAGCGCGGCGCGAATTTTCCGGACACCGTCTTGCCAAGCCGCGACACGCGCACTGCAAGATAGAATTCGGCTATCCATTCGCTGTCGAAATCGGGCAGGAACACGGGGCGCGCATGCCCGGTGATGGCCGAGTCGGCGATCATAGTCAGCTCGGGCGGAAGCAGCAGCGCCGACGAATAGTCGCGGTCAAAGAGCAGCGTTTTCATCCTTGTCGGTTTTCAGGGCGTTGAGCCTGTTGTACATCACGGCCAGATGGGCATAGATCGAGGTGTTCTGTATCACGGTGCCGGGACCCACGACGATGCGGAAGGGTGTGAAGTTCCATAGGGCGTGGATGCCGGCTTCAACGGCCAGGTCGGCTATCTGCTGAGCCACGTCGGCAGGCACGGCCACGATGGCTATCGAGGCGCGGTAGAGGCGCTGCATCTCGGCCAGACGGTCGATGTGGTAAATGGGCACATTCTTGATCGTGGTGCCTACGACGGCCGGGCTGACGTCGAAGCCCGCCACGATGTTGAGGCCGAAGCGCTCCAGGCCGGTGTCGGCGATGAGTGCCGAGCCGAGCGAGCCCACGCCGATCATCACGGCGTTGTGGCCGTTGGAGAATCCCAGAAAGTCGCGCAGCACTTTCTCAAGCGTAGCCACTTCGTAGCCTATGCGCGTCTTGCCTTTGATGTTCAGCACCGAGAGGTCTTTGGCTATCTGCGATGCGTCGACGTTCATCTCCTTGGAGATGGTGGTCGACGAAACATATTTTATGTCGCGGCTCCGGAGCATGGCCACATAGGCCAGATACCACGGCAGACGCCGCAGTGTCGGTTCCGGGGGGAAGTCGCGCGATATGATGTTTTTGGTTGATGCCATTTTTCTGCTTTCTCTTTTTTCTGTCGTCATGGTTGGAGCGTATCAGCGGTAACCCGAGCCCATGCCGCGGGTGTTGTTGTCGCGGCCGTTGAGGGTGTTGTAGCGCTGGTTCTTGCGCTTGCCGAACGGGTCGTTGGGGTCGACGGCCGGATTGCCGAATTCGTCGTAATACTGGTCGTCGTCCTCGTCGTCGTTATAGTTGTCGCTTTCGCCCTCTTTTTTCTTCGGTTTGTTTTTCTTTATCTCGGCCGGCTTCTGCATGTCGAGGGGCAGCTCGTAGATGTTCCACGATTGCTCTACGTCCCAGTTGCGCTTGAGGTTGATCTTCTTGGAGAAGTAGCACACTTCCTCGGGCTGGAGCGAGTCGGCGAGGTTGCCGGTGTCGTATTTGCCGTTGCCGTTGCGGTCGAAGTAGAGGCGCGCATAGTAGGTGCCGGGGTCGATGTAGCGGATCACGGCGCGGCCGTTTTCAACCGCCACGCTTTTTACCGGCTTGTCCTGATTGTTGAGCAGTTCGACGACGGCCGTCGAGTCGGCACCGGTGATCGCGAAGGTGATGTTGGAATATTCCGACAGCGCTTTCACCGTGAACTCCTGACT